>ENA-ORXI01000200-ORXI01000200.1-sediment-metagenome-genome-assembly--contig:-NODE-200-length-47888-cov-26.077116_pt1 | contig 47888 bp, 49 predicted proteins | sample MGYA00237861_ERZ511468 | MGnify/ENA primary metagenome ERZ511468 (study PRJEB26299, sample SAMN06266213) | sediment metagenome | isolation source: Hudson Canyon methane seep mesocosm | place...
ATTTGCTCCTTATGCTGCACGCTGGATTCAAGCTGCAAAGACCAGTGCAAACCACCCCAGCCATCATTTTCTCGTGACGCTGTTTCCAATGTACTGGCCTTAATTTTAAGAAATAATGTTTCGAATCAGGCCCGCGCCAGAATTGCCCGATTCATACTTGTTTCAGGTGGAATGCTTGGCATTGTTGCTACCACCTTCTGGTTGACGATATCGATCAGCATGGAGTCTGTAGATGCACCTGTGCATACTGCCACCTTTTACAATCTATTTTTTGTATTGGCCGCGTTAATCAGCATTGCCGCTTGGTGGGTTGTGTTAGGTCAAGAGAGTCAAACTTTGGCAGAGACCGAACTCAATGAACAGAATGAAGAGTTAGAGCAGGAAATTATAGGCCGTCAACAAGTGGAAGCCGTATTAAAAGAAAAAGAAGAGCGCTTGGCTTTAGCGACTATCCATAATGGCATTGGCGTATGGGATTTTAACCTACAGACTTCAGGGTTGGTGTGGGACGAATCGATGTTTGCGCTCTACAATATTAAGCGTGAAGATTTCAGTGGTGCCTATGATGCTTGGGAGAAATCTTTGCACCCTGATGACCGTCTGCGTGCTGACCAAGAAATTCAGGATGCGATTTCCGGTAAAAGTCCTTTTGATACTGAATTCCGTGTCATTTGGTCGAGTGGTGAGATTCACCATATAAAAGCCATCGCGAAAATATTTTACAATGAAAGCGGAAATCCTGTACGGATGCTCGGTACGAACATCGATATTACGGAGCGCAAGTTGCAGAATGAAGTTATTAGGTCAAATGAGCAAAAGCTTCGTGGATTGTATGAGCTCTCTCCATTAGGCATCGCTTTAGTCGACATGGCGGGGAATTTTGTTGACTTCAATGACTCATTCCGAAAATTAACGGGATATACGAAAGAGGAATTAATTTCGCTTGACTATTGGGAGTTGACTCCTAAAGAGTATGAGGGTAGGGAAGAGGAGCAATTGATATTATTACGCAAAACAAAACGTTATGGACCGTATGAGAAAGAATATAATTGCAAGGATGGAAGTCGGATCAAAGTTCAACTGAATGGCATGTTAGTTAAGGGTTCTGATGATAAGGATTACATCTGGTCTATTGTAGAAAATATCACCGAGCGTAAAGCTGTGGAAGCTGAATTAATTTTATATAGAGAACACCTAGAAGAAGAAATTAAGTTACGTACAGCGGACTTAATATTAGCGCGTGATTCAGCCGAGTCTGCAAACAAGGCCAAGTCAGAGTTTTTATCCTCAATGAGTCATGAGCTACGTACGCCACTCAATGCTATTTTAGGTTTCTCTGAATTACTAAGAAGTGATGAGGATGACCAACTCACAGAAGATCAGCTAGAGAGTGTTGAATACATTCAGCAAGGAGGCGTTCATCTCCTAGAGTTAATTAATCAAGTGCTGGATTTAGCTAAAATAGAATCAGGTAATATAGTCGTATCACTTGAGGATATATCTCTACCCGAGATGATAACTAAGAGTTTGTTTTTTCTTCAAACGCAAGCAGATAAGATGGATGTTCAGCTTAAAAAAGTAGTCTGTCCTGATGTTATTGTGAGAGCAGACATCCTGTTACTGAAACAAATTCTTCTTAACCTGGGGAGTAATGCAATTAAATATAATAAACGAGGTGGGAGTGTCACGATTGATTGGCATCAAACAGACCATAATACTGTAAAAATTAACATAGCTGATACTGGTATGGGTATTCCAGAAGAGATGCAAAATAGCGTTTTTGTTGCATTCGATAGATTAGGGAACACAGCATCCTCAATTGAAGGTACGGGTATAGGACTCGTCGTCACCAAAGAATTAGTTGAAAAGATGGGTGGCACAATTGGTTTTGAGAGTATTGAGGGCGAAGGATCAACTTTCTGGATTGAACTGGCTGAAGTAGTTTAGTGTTTATGATTCGCTTAGGTGACTTGTTAAATAATAGCTATCGTAATTCTGCCTATTGATGCTGCTTTTTGAAAAAAAACGTTGAACAGTACAGTAGCTGCTGCTTTTTTCAGTCCACCGAGAAAGGATTAGCATCGTGACACGGCCCGTCATTGATAGCGAAGATTCAACTATTAAGAATAAGTACTTAAATGTTTTTGTGGATAAACTTGGACTTAATACTTCAAGTATTGCTATGATTTCAGACATGGTCATATTTTGGTGACTACTGTGGTTTGGTAATTCAGTGTTTTACTGATTTCTGACCCTCTCTCTGATATTAAATTTTCTCTTCAATTTGGCGAAGGTATTGTTATGCGTAAAAAAGGTCGCTTGGTTGTTTTAGATACAGAAACCACAGGACTAAACCCCAAAGAAGGACACCGAATTATTGAAATTGGTTGTGTTGAGCTGGTTAATAGGCGCTTAACAGACCGAAAATTTCACATGTATATTAATCCTGAGCGCCAGATTGATGATGGTGCAATGGAAGTGCATGGTATCACCAATGAATTCTTAAAAGATAAGCCCTTATTTAAAGATGTCGTCGATGACTTTTTAGCGTTTATTCGTGGCGCTGAGTTAGTGATTCATAATGCTCCATTTGATGTTGGTTTTATGGATCATGAGTTTGCTCTATATGATAAAGCTATTGGTAAAACTGAAGGTTTTTGTAGTGTTTTTGATAGCCTAGTTTACGCACGTAAAAAACATCCTGGGCAACGTAATAGTTTGGATGCTTTATGTAAGCGCTATGGTATTGATAATAGCCATCGTGATTTACATGGTGCTTTGTTAGATGCGGAAATTCTGGCAGAAGTCTATTTGTTAATGACCGGAGGACAGCTTTCGATGCTGGATGAAGACGATTTAACCAGCGATACAAATGCTCAGGTAATTCAGCGAATTGATAGTGATAGGCCTCCTTTAAATATTATTAGATGTTCGGCAGATGAATTAATTGAGCATGAGAAAACTTTAGCCATGTTAGACAAATCTAGTGGTGCTTGCGTATGGATGCAGTAGAGTTATGGGAGGCCCATTTTCCTGAATTTACTGCTTCTGGTGAAGCGAGCATGCAAAGCCTTATGCATTCGGCTAGGCTGGTAGAGCTACCTTCTGGGCAGCAAGTTTTTAACCCTGGGGATGTTTGTGAGCAGTATTTGCTAGTTTTACGAGGAAGTGTAAAAGCTCAGATTATCTCTGAAAGTGGCCGGGAAATGATGTTGTATCGTGTTTGTTCAGGAGAGTCTTGTGTCTTGACGACTTCTTGTTTATTAAGTGGCGACCAATACCCTGCCGAAGGTATTACTGAAAGCCCTGTATTGGCATTTGCTATTTCTGCGCCTGCTTTTTACCGTTGTATTGAGCAATCTGCCTTTTTCCGTGAGTTTGTCTTTAAGAAGTTTTCGGCACGATTATCCGGTGTTATTAAACTTTTGGAAGACGTTACTTTTAGTGCAATTGATGCACGTTTGAGCCGTGCATTACTAGCAGAAAATTCTAAGCTGATTACCCTTACTCACCAGGAGCTGGCCGCAAATTTAGGCTCAGCTCGTGAAGTAATTTCTAGACATTTAAAGCGTTTTGAAGTGTATGGTTGGGTTGAATTAAACCGAGGTACGGTTACCCTATTAAACACTGAGGCTTTACAAAAAGTAGCTGAAAAGAATTAATGAATAGACTTAGCTGTGTTTTGTTCTGTATCGGTTTGCTGTTCTTTTACGACATATTTAACAATAATAAAACCCACTAAACCGCCGACTAAACAAGCCATCATAAGTGGCATTGCAAAGGGCATATCATGGTGGTCGCGCATATTCATTTGAAACATTGAAGAAAAAATACCCAACATAAAATCAATCATAAATCACCTTTTAAATAGCAGGCCGTATGTACGAGAAAGCCTGTATATACTTAGAATAAGTAGCACATCATTTTTTAGCGTAATGCTTATAACTGGATTTGATGATAGAGCTACTTGTCGCGCCATTTTTTTAGATTAATGGCTTGGTAAGTATATTAGAGTATTATTTAATAGTTATCAGTGACAATGTCACATATAGTTGAGTTTTTTACTGGGTTATTGTTTTTTAGAGTTTTTGGCTACCCACTTAACGTGGGGCAAGCATCAGGCAACTGGACATAAAAGTAGGGGCTGTGCCTTGTGCCTGCCCTTAATGCCCACTCGTTATCAGGGCAACCACAAGGGATTGCCCCTACGATAAAAGAACAGCAGTGAGAACGCGAGGACTACCAAGCTGTCCCGTCTTAAATGCGTAGCAGAGTTTTTTTACTAGAAAAGTTGAGAGGATATTATGTCGGCCACACCATCTAATATGATGCCTTTGGGTACTCAAGCTCCAGATTTTAATTTGCTGGATACAGTGACTAATAAAAATAAAAGCCTGAATGATTTAAAAGGTGAGCAGGGTACACTTGTTTTATTTATCTGCAACCATTGCCCTTATGTGATTCATATTAAGGAACAGTTGATTGCTATTGCTAAGCTATATGCTTTACAAGGTGTAAGCACCGTTGCTATTAGCTCAAATGATATAGAAAATTACCCTCAAGATGCGCCTGATAAAATGCAGGGCCTGATGCAAGAGTGGGGTAACCCTTTTTCTGCTTATTTATATGATGCGACACAAGACGTTGCAAAAGCTTATTTAGCGGCTTGTACGCCAGATATTTACTTGTTTGATAAAAACTTAGCTTGTGTCTACAGAGGGCGCTTAGATGCAGCGACGCCTAAAAATGAAGAGCTGTTAACGGGGAAAGATTTACGAGACGCTTTAGAGGCCTTGTTAGCTGGGGAGGCTATTAGCCAAGAGCAGGTTGCTAGTATTGGCTGTAATATTAAATGGAAAGAATAATTGAAGGGTATACGAATTGTTTTAATCATTAGCTATTAGCAGGCTAATACCTGCCAATAGCGGCTTTGAAATTATTCATAGTTACGGATAAAGCGTTTATCACCAATTGGGCGCATAAAAGTATAGGTTGCAGGTAAAACAACGAAAGCATCCCCTACGCGTTGAAATGCATCATGTGGAGGAGCAATAGTGCTTAAAGCAGTAAAAGGTGAGAAAACAACAAAGAGGGCTGAGCCAATAGCTGTTGTTACTAAGCCAAGCGGACGAAATATCATAATATCCATGGGTACAAACATTGGATCATACTGTGCTTTGCTCGGTGCACCTTTAGTCGTTATTTTATTTTGAGTTAGGACCTTTGTCTCAGCTTCAGCAAAAACAGTTTGAGTAAAAAATAGGGCAGTTAGTAGAGTAATGAATATTTGTTTTTTCATGGCGAATATTTGATTAAGGGTTTAAATAAAAAAAGCGCTAGATCTAATAAGAACTAGCGCTTTTTTTGTGCCTGGTAGTTTCGTTTAGTGTACGTCTTTCCAGTATTCTTTTTTCAATAAATAAGCGATGACACCAAACATTAAGATAAATAGTAAAACATATTTACCCATGCTTTGGCGTTCTATTTGTGCAGGTTCACCTGCATAAACAAGGAAGGCCACGATATCATTGACTGCTTTATCAAACTGCTTTGCAGTCATTGAGCCAGGCTCAGTGATTGTTAAACCAGTAACCACCTTATGACCGTCGACAGTTTTGTAAATAGCTTTTTGCTCACCTTGAAGTTGCCATAATGGGTTGGGCATAGCGACATCAGGAAAGACGGTATTATTAACACCAGACTTTTTACTTGCGTCTAGGTAGAAGCCTTTTAAATAGCTAACTAACCAGTCTTCTCCGCGAGAACGAGCAATTAACGATAAATCTGGTGGTGTAGTACCAAACCATTTTTTAGCGTCATGACCGTTCATAGCGGTAAGCATTTTGTCATAAATGCCGGCACCCTCTGGAGCAACCTTTTGTAGGATTTCCTGTTGGTCAATATTGAAATCATCCGCAAGGTTGAGGTAACGAATATATTTTGCTGAGTGACAACCTAGGCAATATTGCACATAAAGGTGTGCCCCATTTTCTAGTGATTGGTGATCTGTTAAGTCAATGTCAGCATCTTCCAGTTCGATATTTGCTGACGCAAAAACACCGAGAGGGAGGAAGAGTAATAGACAAATTTGGAGTATTTTTTTCATTAGTCTAGACTCGCTTTTAGGTTTTTAGCAGTACGAATCAATACATTTTTAATGCCTGATGTATCGGGACGTTTACTCATAACAGTTTCCCCATCTTTTTCTACAGGGACCTCTTTAACCATTTCACAGAAAGTTGCTTTCCAGCCTGGAATGCGATCTTCAATGGTTGGTTGGTCTGTTAGTTGTTTAGGAACAGGTTTAGTCTTTTCCCAGCGAGTATAAATCGGCATGAGTAAGAAAAAACCAAAATATATGGCAGTAAAAACTCGTGCCATCATAGTTGCACCTGCTGTAGGTGCTTGCATACCTAAATAACCTAAACCCAAAAAGCTAATGACGAAAAGAAATAGAGCTTTTTTATAGATGCCGCCACGGTAACGAATAGACTTAACTGGGCTACGATCTAACCAAGGAAGTAAGAATAAGACGAAAATAGCGCCACCCATTGCAATAACGCCTGCAAATTTATCTGGAATCGCCCTTAAGATTGCATAAAAAGGAGTGAAATACCAAACGGGTGCAATATGTTCAGGCGTTGCTAATGGATCTGCTGGGATGAAATTAGCATGCTCTAAAAAGTAGCCGCCCATTTCTGGCATATAAAAGAGAACTGTGGCAAAAAAGAATAAGAACACAGCGACACCAACAATATCCTTTACCGTGTAATACGGGTGAAAAGGGATACCATCAACGGGGTGTCCCCATGGATCTTTTGATGCTTTAATTTCAATGCCGTCTGGGTTGTTTGATCCTACTTCATGCAGCGCTACAATATGTAAGAACACTAACATGATTAAGATAAGAGGGATTGAAATAACGTGGAATGCAAAGAAGCGGTTTAATGTTGCATCGGAAATTACATAATCTCCACGTACCCATAAGGATAAATCATCTCCAATCACTGGGATAGCGCTGAATAATGAAATAATAACTTGAGCACCCCAGTAAGACATTTGGCCCCAAGGTAATAAATACCCCATGAATGCTTCAGCCATTAAGGCAACAAACAAGAGCATACCGAAAATCCAAATCAATTCTCTTGGCTGTTTAAATGAACCATAGATTAATCCACGGAACATATGTAAATAGACAACAATAAAGAATGCCGATGCACCGGTGGAATGCATATAGCGTACCAGCCAGCCCCAAGGGACCTCACGCATAATATATTCAACTGAATCAAATGCCAAACTAGCATCTGGCTTGTAATTCATGGTTAATAATATGCCGGTAATCAGCTGATTAACTAAGACTAGTAAAGCTAAAGAGCCGAAAAAATACCAGATATTAAAGTTTTTTGGCGCATAATATTGCGCCATATGGTCATTCCAAAGTTTGGTGAGCGGGAAACGGTCGAGAAACCAGTTACCACAATTTGCTAAATGATTTGATTTCATGCGTCAGCTCCTGTGTCTTCACCAACAATAATACGTGTTTCTGTTATATAGCGGTATGGTGGGACATCTAAATTTGTAGGTGCTGGTACGCCACGCATTACACGACCAGCTAGATCAAAGCCAGAACCGTGACATGGGCAAAAGAAACCACCATTCCAGTCTTCACCTAAATCATTAGGGGCAATTTCTGGGCGGAAGGTAGGTGAGCAGCCAAGGTGAGTACATAAGCCGACAGCAACGAATATTTCTGGCTTAATTGAGCGAAACTCATTATTACTATTTTCGGGTTGATTAGATTCTAATGAATTTGGATCAGCAAGTTTATTTGTGTCTTTTGCTAAAATCTCTAATACTTCAGGGGTTCTATTAAGGACCCAGACAGGCTTACCACGCCATGCAGCACGAATAAGTTGTCCCGTTTCCATCTTGCTAATATCAATTTCTACAGGTGCTCCGGCCGCTTTTGCTTTGGTACTAGGTTGCATTTGTGACAGGAAAGGCACAGCAATATAACCCGTACCAACAGCACCAACGACGGTTAAAGCTGTTGTTAGAAATTGGCGTTTAGACCTATCGACGCCTTGTTCGCTCATATATCACGCTCCTCATTGTGTGTTATGCACACTTTTATCATTATTAGTGGGTTCAATGTTACAGTAGCAGAGTGCACTTTTGAAGCCTTGCTTTACTAATTCTTTATGCTTGGCTGGCTAACAGTGTACTTTTCAATGCTTTAATAAATTTATTATTTTCTTCAGGTTTTCCAATGGTGACCCGTAAACAATCACTAAGGAAGCCTTTCTGCGGATCTAAATTTTTAATTAAAACCCCCAGCTCTTTCAATGAACTAAAAATTTTAGTTGCTTGATTCTTAGGTGTACGAAAAAGGATAAAGTTAGCTGCGCTAGGGCAAGGGCTAATGCCTTTTATCGTACTTAGCTGTAGAAACATACGAGCACGTTCTAGGCAAATATTTTCTGTTTGCTCGGCAAACATATCAGGATGATTTAAAGCAAACTCAACGCTATTTTGCGTTAAGGTATTAATATTGTAGGGTAGGCGTGCTTTATTGAGTTCTTTAATAATTGCTGGGTTACCGGCAATAAAACCTAGACGTAAACCTGCTAAGCCAAGCTTAGACACGGTACGCATTACTAACAGGTTTTTGTACTTGGGTAAATTCTGGATAAAACTAAAGTCAGTAAAAGGCGCGTAAGCTTCATCTACAATGACTAAACCTTGAGCCTGTTCAATAATTTGCTCTATGGCTTGGCTATCAAATAAATTTCCTGTTGGGTTATTAGGGTAGGCAAGAAAGATAATCTCAGGTTGCTGAGCTTTTATTGTTGTTAATATCGAAGTTAAATCTAATTCAAAGCTATCGGCAATAAGTGGTAAGCCTTGATAGTTAAGCCCTAAGCATTGCGCTACTTGTTTGTACATGACAAAGCTAGGTTCGGGAGCCATGACGGTTGAATTAGCAGGTAAAGCCATCAATAATAACTGAATGATTTCATCCGAACCATTGCCTAGTAAAATCTCACTTTCTGTTGGGATCTCGTTATATTCTCTAAGCTTTTTACTGAGTGCCTTGGCTTCCGGATCAGGGTAACGGTTGATTTCTGCGTTATGCATTACCTTTAGCCATTCAGCTTTTATAGCTTCAGGCCATGTGTAAGGGTTTTCCATAGCATCCAATTTAATAAAGCCTGAGGCATCAGCAACTTTGTAAGCCGTTAAGGCTCTAATTTCAGGGCGAATAACAGAGTTAATGAGATCTTGTTCGGTCATTTTTTATGTTTAGCTTGTTAGTCAACGCGTTTGAAGCTGTGCACCCAAACAGGAGCTGATTCATCCCATTCCATACCTGCATGCATTCTTAATATTAAATCACGATACATGTCGAGACTGGGGTAGCCTTCTGCTTGCGCATCCGCATCGGTCATATCGCCAATAGTTGCACGAGTCAGGTCGGTGACAATGAATTCTTGTCCTTCTAAAGTAAAGGTTTCATTTGGATAAGCATAAACACCGTCGCGACGTTGCTGAGTTTTTTTACCGCTTAATGCCGCTTCAACTAGTTTTGGATGAGTGATTAAACGTTCAATACCGCAGGTTTTTTCTGGTAGGTCAGTCATGGTGCTTCCTAATGGTTTATTGTTATTATTCCCAAATGGGCTAAAGCTAGATTAGCTAGTTTTTATTTTAATCGATATTCTGCAGAGCGGGCATGTGCGGTTAAGCTTTCACCGCGCGCTAAGGTTGACGCTGTTTTACCAAGGGTATTAGCGCCTTCAGCCGAGCAAAAAATTAAACTAGAGCGTTTTTGGAAATCATAGACTCCCAAAGGTGAAGAAAAACGTGCAGTCCCTGATGTGGGTAGAACGTGGTTTGGCCCTGCACAGTAATCACCGAGAGCTTCAGCCGTATAACGGCCCATAAAAATAGCACCGGCATTATTAATATGCTCACAGAGGGCTACTGGGTCCTCAACAGAGAGTTCTAAATGTTCGGGTGCAATAGTATTTGATACTTGCGCGGCTTCTTCTAGTGAGGCAACTTTTATTAATGCACCGCGTGCGCTTAGTGAGGCTTTAATTATTTCAGCACGTTCCATTTCAGGCAGTAGCTTATCGATACTTTGAGCAACGGCATCAAGAAAGTCGGCATCATCTGAAAGTAGGATGGCTTGTGCATCTTCATCATGTTCTGCTTGTGAAAATAGATCCATGGCAATCCAGTCAGGATCGGTTTTACCATCACAAATAATTAATATTTCAGAAGGTCCTGCAATCATGTCGATACCCACTTGGCCAAAGACAAGTTTTTTTGCTGTAGCGACATAGATGTTGCCAGGGCCAACGATTTTTTCAACAGCAGGGATTGTTTCAGTACCATAAGCTAAAGCAGCAACAGCTTGAGCGCCGCCAACTGCAAAAGCACGGTCAACACCAGCAAGGTAGGCTGCCGCTAAAACCAATTCGTTAGTCACGCCGAGTGGCGTAGGAACAACCATAATAAGTTCACGTACTCCAGCTACTTTTGCTGGAATAGCATTCATTAAAACGGAAGAAGGGTAGGCGGCTTTACCACCTGGAACATAAAGTCCAGCGCGGTCTAATGGCGTTACTTTCTGCCCTAAAACGGTGCCATCGGCTTCGGTGTACTGCCATGATTCCATTTTTTGTTTTTCGGCATAAGCACGCACCCGACTTGCTGCTGTTTCTAAGGCTTCAGCTTTATCAGTGGGCAGGTTATCCCATGCGCTTTTTAACTGTTCCTGAGAGATTTCTAATTGTGCTGAATTTTTAATTGAGCAATGATCAAATTGGTTGGTGTAGTCAATAACTGCTTGATCACCATTTTTACGTACATTGGCAATAATATCTAAAACACGTTGATGAATTTCGTTATCTGAACTTTCTTCCCAAGCAAGAAGGGATTGTAGTTGCGTGTTAAATTCAGTATCAGTGCTATTAAGGCGGGTAATGGATTTAGTCATATACTTTTATCGTGCTGCGAGTGTTTTTTCAAATTGATCAAGTAAGGGTTGAATTACTTGGTGTTTCATTTTCATTGAGGCTTTATTGACGACTAATCGAGAGCTAATGTGTGTGATTAATTCGCGTGGTTCTAAACCGTTAGCAATGAGAGTATTTCCCGTATCAACAACATCAACAATACAGTCAGCTAAACCGACAATAGGAGCAAGCTCCATTGCGCCATAAAGCTTAATTATTTCTGCTTGTATACCTTTGCTGGCAAAATAGCGCTCGGCTGTTTTTATATATTTTGTTGCCACTCGGACACGACCCGAAATATCTGGTGCGTCTTTTGGAGCGGCAGTCATTAATTTGCAGCAGGCAATATTTAAGTCCATTAATTCATATAAATTATCTGAATCATGCTCGATTAATACGTCTTTACCAGCAATACCAATATCAGCAGCACCGTACTCTACAAAAGTAGGTACATCAGTTGCGCGAATGATAACTAATTGCACATCATCATGATTGGTTCTTAAAATAAGTTTACGACTCGTTTTCGGGTCGTCTATGGGAATGATGTTTGCATCAGCCAATAATGGCAGTGCTTCATCGTATATTCTGCCTTTAGAAACAGCAATAGTTAACATGAAAAATCCCTAATTATCTTGGAATACGGCGAATAGTTGCGCCTAATTGTGAAAGTTTTTCTTCGATATGGTCATAGCCTCTATCAATATGATAGATACGATCTACTAGCGTCTCGCCTTCAGCAACGAGGCCAGCTAGTACTAAGCTAGCGGAGGCACGTAAGTCGGTTGCCATCACGGGTGCTGCGGTTAGTTGTTCCACACCGGTACAAATTGCAGTATTAGACTCTAGTTTAATATCGGCGCCCATACGTTGCATTTCTTGAACATGCATAAAGCGATTTTCAAATACGGTTTCAGTGATAATACTAACGCCTTCTGCAATGCTGTTCATAGCGGTAAACTGTGCTTGCATATCGGTAGGAAATGCTGGGAATGGAGCAGTACGTAAAGAAACCGCTTTAGGCCGTTTGCCGTGCATGTTCAATTCAATCCAATCTTCGCCTGTCGTAATTTGTGCGCCTGCTTCTTCTAATTTGGATAAAACAGCATCTAATAAGGTTGGCTGAATATTTTTTAGCTTAATTTGACCACGAGTCATCGCAGCAGCGACTAAATAGGTACCTGCTTCAATACGGTCAGGAAGAACATTGTAATGCAGGTCTTGTTTGCCTAATCGATCTACACCTTCAATCGTTAAAACATCAGTACCAATATCACTAATTTTTGCGCCCATTTTATTGAGGAAGTGCGCAAGGTCATTGACTTCAGGTTCGCGCGCTGCATTTTCAATAATGGTAGTTCCTTCGGCAAGCACGGCTGCCATTAGAAGGTTTTCCGTCCCTGTGACGGTGACTTGTTCTAAAACTAAACGACAACCTTTTAAACGTGTTGCTTTAGCATGGATAAAGCCATTTTCTACGCGAATATCAGCGCCCATTTTTTTTAGGCCATCAAGATGAATGTCAACAGGGCGAGCACCAATTGCACAACCGCCAGGTAGGGAGACGTCGGCTTGACCAAATCGAGCCAGTAAAGGGCCTAGCACCAGAATTGAAGAACGCATTGTACGCACTAATTCATAAGGTGCTTCTAATTTAGTAATGGTGTTGCTATTAACTTCAATATTGAGTTTTTCATCAATGGATAATTGCACGCCCATACAACCAAGAAGTTCCATGGTAGTTGTGATGTCGTGTAGATGCGGGATATTACCAACACTGACCGGAGTGTCGCTGAGCAGAGTGGCAGCTAAAATCGGTAAGGCTGCATTTTTAGCACCCGAAACGATTAACTCTCCGGACAGTTGTGTGCCGCCAGTAATGAGTAGTTTATCCATGATATTTAATTATTCTAAGTTGTAAATAAATCGGTTTCTTCGATATAGCTAAGTTTTGCAAGGGCTATTAACTGCGCTGGAATATTGATAAACGACAGTTTTACTTGATGTGCTCGAGAAAATTTGATCCATTCTATAAGCAAAGCGAGGCCAGCGCTATCAATTTTACCAACCTGCGCTAAGTCAATACTAATTGCTGAGGGTGCTTGCTGGAAATTTAAAAGAGATAATGTTGCTTTATTAATCGTGCTAAAAACCAAGTTACCTTTCATCGTATAATTATTTTCCGCAAGAATATTGATCTCTATTTCTTGCGTTGGCTTATTTTTAGTCATTTGAGGAGTTGAATAAAAACTGACTAATAAGACGCTCAAGAACAAGGGCTGACTGGGTAAGTTCTATGCTATCACCATCCTGTAAATACTCATCAAGCCCGCCGGGAGTTAATCCCACAAATTTATCCCCGAGTAAGCCGGATGTTAATATGCTAGCAGAGGTGTCGCTAGGTAGGTTGTTGTAGCGTGAATCTATGCGCATGGTAATTAAGGCATCATAATTTTTAGCATCAAAACTAACAGCGGTGACTCGGCCAATCGTTACACCCGCCATGGAAACCAATGATTTGGCTTTTAGGCCACCAGCATTGTCAAAATGAGCGTTGATGGTGTAGCTGCCATTATCTTGTAGTGCACTAAAATTACTGACTTGTAGAGCAAGAAAGAATAAGGCTGCAATGGTAAGGCTGACAAAAAAGCCAACTAAAATCTCTAGGGATTTACTCTGCATGATTAATTTGCTCCAAACATAAGGGCGGTTAATAGAAAATCAAATAAAAGAATAGCAAATGCAGAATTAACGACGGTACGTGTCGTTGCTCTGCTGATTCCTTCTGATGTTGGGTGTGCATCATAGCCTTCAAATAAGGCAATCCAAGAAATAAGCCAAGCAAAGATAATGCTTTTAATAATGCCGTTGATAATATCATCATTAAAATCAATAGAGCTTTGCATTTGTGACCAGTAGGCGCCTGCGTCAACATTGAGTAATTCTACGCCTGCCAAATAGCCACCAATAATACCGATGGCACTAAAAAATGTTGCTAATAGGGGGAGAGAAATAAAACCTGCAAAAAATCGTGGAGCAATAATATATTTGAGTGGGTCAATGGCCATCATTTCCATGCCAGAAAGTTGTTCGGTTGCTTTCATTAGGCCAATTTCAGCAGTTAAAGCTGAGCCAGCACGGCCAGCAAATAATAAGGCGCTAACGACAGGGCCAAGCTCCCTCACTAATGAAGCGGCAACCATAATGCCGAGTGATGATTCTGCACCAAAAGTTGATAAAGTGTACACACCCTGAAGGCCAAGAACCATGCCGACAAATAGGCCTGCAATACAAATTAACCAAAAAGTCAGTACGCCAAGGCTGTAAATTTGTTTGATGAGTAGGTGAGGGCGTTTAAGCAAATAACTTGAATTAACTAAGATAGAGATAAAAAAAAGGTTAGCGCGACCTAATTTTGCAAGTGAGTTTAAGGTGCTTTGTCCTATGGTTTGGAATATATTCATAAATTAATTTTTAGCAAGAAGGTCATCTGTTAGGTCATTTGCTGGGTAATGAAAAGGAACGGGGCCATCCGCTTTTGCCTGCATAAATTGTTGAACCCATAGTGAGTTTGAGTTTAGTAATTCTGTAGGTGTGCCGTGTCCAGCAATTTTTCCTTCTGATAAAAGGTAGATGTAATCTGCTATTTGTGTGGTTTCTTGTACATCATGGGAAACAACAATGCTTGTTAAGTGGAGTGTTTGTTTGAGCGTTTGAATTAGTTCAACTAGCACGCCAAGGGAAATAGGGTCTTGCCCGGTAAAAGGCTCATCATACATAATCATTTCTGGGTCTAGTGCTAACGCTCTTGCCATCGCTACGCGCCTAGCCATGCCGCCGGATAATTCGCTGGGCATTAGTTCTCTTGCTCCTCGTAGACCAACTGCGTTTAGCTTCATTAAAACCAAAGTACGAATCATGGATTCAGGAAGTTGCGTATGCTCTCTTAGTGGGAAAGCAATATTGTCATAAACGGACATATCCGTTAATAGAGCGCCACTTTGAAATAACATGCCCATTTTTTTACGTAGAGTAAAAAGTTTGTTACGAGAAAGTGTGTGTACGTTTTGTTGGTCGACGATTATTGTGCCACTGTCGGGTTTAAGTTGCCCACCTATGAGTTTTAGTAAAGTCGTTTTACCCGTACCACTTGGCCCCATAATCGCAGTGATTTTATGGGGCATAATATCCAGTGATATGTTGTCAAAAATTTTTCGATGTCCCCATGAGAATGTTAAGTTGCGAATGGAAATCATAAGAAAATTTTTGTGTTGAGATTCAAAAAAAAGGCTATTATAAGTTAAGCCTTATATTTGAGCTATTTTTTAAGTCATTAGGTAGCTTATAATTGGCACTTGCATCTTTTTGTTTTTATTTAGAGGTTAAGAATGACCATTGAAGAACAGTCTTTATCAGCAGATGAATTAACTAAAATTCATGCTTATTGGCGCGCAGCTAACTATTTATCTGTTGGGCAAATTTATTTAATGGATAACCCATTACTACGAGAACCGTTAACTTTAGAGCATGTTAAACCTCGATTATTAGGGCACTGGGGAACAACGCCAGGCTTGAACTTCATCTATGCACATATGAATAGAGTGATTAAGTCGCAAGATTTGAATGCACTTTATATCGCTGGACCAGGGCATGGTGGCCCAGGTTTAGTTGCTAATACATGGTTGGAGGGGACTTATACTGAGTATTACCCAAATATTACTGAAGATGCTAATGGCATGCGTCGCTTGTTTAAGCAGTTTAGTTTTCCTGGTGGGATTCCAAGTCACGTTGCGCCTGAAACACCAGGATCTATGCATGAAGGTGGCGAGTTAGGTTATGCGGTTTCTCATGCTTATGGGGCAGTTTTTGATAACCCTGATTTAATTTCTTGCTGTGTGGTCGGTGATGGTGAAGCGGAAACAGGGCCTATGGCTGCTTCATGGCATTCAAATAAATTTTTAAATCCAGTTAGAGATGGAGCCGTTTTACCCATTTTGCATTTAAATGGTTACAAAATTGCTAACCCAACACTTTTGGCACGTATGCCTAAAGAAGAGTTGGAAAGTTTGTTTGTTGGTTATGGCTATAAACCTTATTTTGTTGAAGGCTCTGATCCCACTGTAATGCACCAGAAAATGGCTGCAACTATGGATGTGGTTATTGCTGAAATTAAAGCATTCCAAAAGCATGCGCGTGATACGGGAGATACTACACGCCCTAAATGGCCGATGATTATTTTACGTTCACCTAAAGGTTGGACGGGGCCTAAGGAAGTGAACGGTAAGAAAACTGAAGATTTTTGGCGCTCGCATCAGGTGCCTTTTTCAGGCGTTCGTGAAAACCCAGAGCATTTGAAATTATTAGAAATCTGGCTAAAAAGTTATAAGCCAGAAGAGCTATTTGATGAACAAGGTACCTTTTTAGCTGAGCTAAAAGAGTTAGCACCTAAGCACCAGAAACGTATGAGTGATAACCCACATACTAATGGTGGGCTGTTACTGCAAAAATTAACGCTACCTGATTTTAGAGATTTTGCTGTTGATGTGCCCGCTCCTGGTGAAGTAAAAGGCGAGGCAACTCGTGTTCAAGGTAAGTTTTTGGGCGCGGTTATGAAAGCCAATGCTAAGCAGCAAAACTTTCGTTTATTTGGCCCTGATGAAACGGCATCAAATCGTTGGAGTGATGCTTTTGAAGTCACTGAAAGAACCTGGATGGAATCCACTATACCTGAAGATGATCATTTGGGGGCAGATGGTCGGGTTATGGAGATTTTATCGGAACATACCTGCCAAGGGTGGCTAGAAGGCTACTTATTAACGGGACGACATGGTTTTTTTAATTGTTATGAAGCCTTTATTCATATTATTGATTCTATGTTTAATCAGCATGCAAAATGGTTGAAAACAACAAGTGGGATTGAGTGGCGCCGTCCCGTTGCATCACTAAACTATTTATTGTCTTCACACGTATGGCGTCAAGATCATAATGGTTTTTCGCATCAAGATCCGGGCTTTATTGATCATGTAGTGAATAAGAAGTCAGAAGTGATTCGTGTGTACCTGCCGCCTGATGCCAATACTTTATTATCAGTGACTGATCATTGTTTACGTAGTCGTAACTATGTGAATGTTGTGGTTTGTGGTAAACAGCCTGCTGAGCAATGGTTGGATATGGATAGTGCTATTAAGCATTGTACCGCTGGAGTTAGTATTTGGGACTGGGCAAGTAGTGACCAAGAAACCGGTGAGCCTGATGTTGTGATGGCCTGTGCGGGAGATGTACCAACATTAGAAACAATGGCTGCTGTAAAAATTATGCGTGAGTTGGTGCCGGAATTAAAAATTCGGGTAGTTAATGTGGTTAATTTAATGAAATTATTGCCCCAAGAGGAGCATCCTCATGGCTTGTCTGATCGTGAGTTTGAGGATATTTTTACCCCAGATAAACCTGTGATTTTTGCTTATCACGGTTACCCTTGGTTAATTCATCGTTTAACTTACCGACGTCCAAATCATCATAATATTCATGCTCGAGGTTATAAAGAAGAGGGCACTACTTCGACACCGTTTGATATGGTGGTTATGAATGATCTTGATCGTTTTCATTTAGTCATTGATGCTTTGGATCGTACGCCTCAGATACGTCATCGTGGCGCTTATGTTAAGCAAGAGATGCGCAATAAAATTATTGAGCACAAGCAATATGTTCATGAGTATGGTGAAGATATGCCGGAAATCCGTGATTGGAAGTGGATTGATTAGTCGGTTTTTTCTTAATAATAGCTAGTATATGCAATAAAGGGCTGTAGTTTCTGATAGCTACAGCTACTTATTTTTTCAGGATTAATTTTATTTAAGTCTGCTGGTTCGTTGCGCGCTAGTTTTTTATGGCACAATATGCAATTTTTACACCAAAATAATTATGTTGATTGATATTCTTGCTTTAGCGCTGGGTTTAGTTGCATTGGTTTTTGCTGCGGATTGGTTTGTTGATGGTACTTCGGCAATTGCACGTAATTTAGGTGTCTCACCTTTATTAATTGGTTTAACTATTGTTGGTTTAGGTACTTCGGCACCTGAAATATTAGTTGCTTCCCTTGCTTCAATGCAGGGGAATCCCGGTTTGGCAATTGGTAATGCGATCGGGTCTAATATTGCGAATGTAGGTTTGATTTTAGGTATGACGGCTTTAATTGCGCCATTAGCGTTTCATTCGGGTTTGTTGCGGCGCGAACTGCCTGTACTGATGCTGATTAGTGTTTTTTGTTATGTATTGGCATTGGATGGCTTGAGTGTCACTGATGGGGTCATGATGCTGGTTGTTTTGGCTGTGTTTTTATTTTGGTTGATAAGAACAGCAATGACTGAGCGTAAAAATGATGCATTAACTCAAGAGGTAGAAGCAGAAATACCAGATGCAATGCCAAATAATAAAGCTTGGGTTTATTTTGCTGTGGGCTTGGTTGGCTTGTTATTAAGCTCTAAAGTCTTAGTTTGGGCGGCGGTCAATATTGCTCACTCTATAGGCGTAAGCGATTTAGTGATTGGTCTAACCATTGTTGCATTAGGTACCAGCTTGCCTGAATTAGCGGCTTCAATTAGCAGCGTTTTAAAGGGTGAGGGTGATTTGGCAGTTGGAAATGTGATTGGGTCAAATGTTTATAATTTATTAGCTGTCTATTCTTTACCTGCTTTAATTGCTCCTGGGCCTGTTGATGCAACTGTTATTAGTCGTGATTTTCCAGTGTTACTTGGCTTTACTGCGGTATTGTTTATTTTAGGGATGGGGATCTCTAAGGCAGGTAACATAAATCGCTGGGAAGGTTCGGCTTTATTGTCAGGGTATTTATTTTACCAATGGACTATTTACCAAAGTATTCTGTAATTAATGTTTAGCTGCGTTAAATATGCATGAATTTATTGAAATGAGAATTGTTTGAGTATGCAAAATAGATTTGAGAAAGCAAAAGAGATTAAAGTACTTATTTTAGATGTCGATGGTGTTTTAACGGATAGTAAGCTTTATTTTGATGGGCGTGGAAAGGAGTATAAGTCATTTAATGTGCGCGATGGCTTAGGCATAAGGTTGCTGCAGAAAGCAGGAATCAAGGTGGCTGTAATTTCAGGTCGAGGCTCTAAACCAGTAGAGTTACGCATGAAAATGTTGGGCATTCAGTTGGTCTATTTAGAACAGCTTAATAAAGGTGAAGCGCTGCAAGATATTATGAATAAAACGGGTTGTTCAGCGGAGCAATTAGCACATGTAGGCGATGATTTAATTGATTTACCTGTCTTAACTCAGGTTGGTTTAGCAATAGCTGTTCAGGATGCTAATGAACAGATTTTGCCTTATGTAGATTGGCAGACGCGTGAAAAAGGTGGTGAGGGCGCAGTAAGAGAAGTTTGTGATTTTATTTTACAAGCTCAAGGAAAGATGGAAGAGCTTATTGAGTCATTTAAAGTGGGTTGATGATAGTTCGGCAAATTAAAGGAACAATTTTTTTATTATCCATTTTTTTTATTTCTATGGTGGCGGTTAATAAAATTGAGGATGGGGAAGAAAAGCAACAGCCCGTACCCATTGAACATAGCGCTGATCATTTTGCAATTAAGTACAGTAAAGTTCAGATGAATGACCAAGGGTTTATGAAGGAAAGGTTGGATGCAGATTATGCTGTGCACTTTAGCGATAATGATGAAACTGAGTTAGTTAACCCTGTCATGACCTTCTTACAAGACAATAGGCCACCTTGGGTAATGAGGGCAGAGAAAGGAATTATCTCAGCTAAGGGGGATAAAATATTTTTACCCGGAACTGTGTATATTGATCGCGCCGCTTCTGGGTCTGTTCGTGAAGTGAATGTACAAACAAAAAATTTACACTTAGAGGTGAAACGTAGTTATGCTGAGACTGATGAGTGGGTGGAATGGGTGAGTGAATTTGATAGGATGTCAGGTGTAGGCATGAGGCTATTTTATCAAGAGCCTTTATATCTTGAGTTATTAGCAGATGTTAAAGGTAAGCATAGCTATGAATAAGTATTTTTTGCATGCCTTTTTTGGGGTGATTTATATCGTCAGTTTTAGTGCTTATGCCTTAGAAAGTGATAATCAGCAACCCATTACCGTTGAGTCTGATGCAGGTTTTTATGATGATAAAAAAGGGCTGAGCATTTATACCGGTAACGTTATTATTGAGCAAGGAAGTATGCGCCTAGAGGCTGATAAGGTGGTCGTTTATTTGCAGAAAAGGGAAATTGAAAAGATGATAGCAACGGGTCGACCAGTAAAATTCCAACAAACACCCGAAGAGGGTAAGGAAGATGTACATGGTAATTCCCTGATTGCAGAGTATTATCCAGAGACAGCTTTATTAGTTATGATGCAGGAAGCGATTGTTTGGCAAGGAGGAAATAGCACGGCGAGTGAACGTATAGAATATGATCGTATTGCTGAAGTAGTAAAGGCAGGTAGTGAAGGATCTTCGGATAGTCGTGTGCATGTAATTTTACAGCCTAAAAATGAGTCAAAAAAATAATTATGGCTATTTTAGCAGCAAAAAATATAGGTAAGACATACGGTAAACGTACGGTTGTTGAAGGTGTTTCTTTGCAGGTTAATAGTAATGAAATTGTGGGCTTGTTGGGCCCAAATGGGGCAGGTAAAACAACCAGTTTTTATATGTTGGTTGGGTTGGTCCGGGCTGACCAAGGGCAAGTTTTTTATAACGATAAGGATATAACTCAATACCCAATGCATATACGCGCTAAAATGGGCGTTGGTTACTTACCTCAAGAGGCTTCTGTTTTTCGTAAGTTAAGTGTCGAAGATAATTTACGTGCTGTTTTAGAGTTAAGAAAAGGCCTTAGTAAGGAAAAAATTGACCTTATTATCGATGAGCTTTTAGCTGAATTTAGTATTACTCATATTCGACATAATATAGGAATGGGTTTGTCGGGTGGTGAGCGTAGACGGGTTGAAATTGCACGCGCTCTAGCGACTGATCCAGAATTTATTTTATTGGATGAGCCATTTGCAGGGGTTGATCCTATTTCCGTCATTGAAATTCAAAAAATTATTGCCCACCTGAAAAATAGGAATATTGGTGTTCTAATTACTGAGCATAATGTTCGAGAGACATTGGGGATTTGTGATCGCGCTTATATTTTAAATGCAGGGCAAGTTATTGCTGAAGGTTCTTCTGCGGATATTGTTGCTAATGAAGAGGTTCGTCGGGTTTATTTGGGTGAGAACTTTAGTCTTTAATGGGGGTTTTATAGTGTTGCTTTTGTTTGATCTTTTAAGGTAAGTTAAATTCAATGAAACAGTCTTTACAGCTCCGCATGGGGCAGCAGTTATCTATGACGCCTCAGTTACAGCAGGCGATCAAGTTACTGCAGTTATCTACGCTTGATTTGCAACAGGAAATTCAGCAAGCACTAGATTCAAATATGATGCTGGAAGTTGCAGAAGATGAAGGCTCGTCTTTAAATGAACAAAAAGAAGTTGAAAACACAGTAGATACCACTGATCGATTGGGTAGTGAAGGTTCGCAAACGGATGTTCCTGATGAATTGCCAACAGATAGTTCCTGGGAGGATGTGTATGAATCTGTACAAATGGGAACAGCAGCAGAGCCAGCAGGGGAGCTGCCTGATTTTGAAGTCCAGCGTAGTAAAGCAGTTAGTTTGCAGGGTCATTTATTATGGCAAATGGAAATGGTTCCATTTACGGAAAGAGATCAAGCGATAGCCCTAGCGATTATTGATTCAATCAATGGTGACGGTTATTTAAATTCGACGGTTGACGATATTTATCAGGGATTAATCGATCAATTAGAAGATTTAGGGCAAGATGAAGTTTGTGCTGTTTTGCATCGAGTGCAAAGGTTTGACCCTGCAGGGGTTGCAGCAGAAAATTTGCAAGACAGCTTACGTTTACAGTTACTGCAAATGCCAGATACGACGCCATTTAAAGTAGAGGCGTTAGAGTTGGTGGAACGTTTTCTGGATTTATTAGCAGCACAAGATCAGGTAAAGTTGATGCGTCGCTTGGCTGTTTCTGAAGCTAAGTTGGTGGATATTATTGCTTTAGTGCGCTCCTTAGACCCGCAGCCAGGGCGAACTATAGAAGAGAGCGCATCTGAATATATTGTCCCTGATGTATTTGTGTTTAAGGTCAATGATGAGTGGCGAGTTGAACTAAACCCTGATATTGCGCCTAAGCTACGAGTTAACCCTTTTTATTCGAGCATGATAAAGCGTGCGGATAATAGTAAAGATAATGTCAGTATGAAGGAGCACTTGCAGGAAGCAAAATGGTTTATAAAAAGTTTACATAGCCGAAATGATACGCTTTTACGTGTTGGGCGTAGTATTGTTGAGAAGCAGATTGAATTTCTTGAGCATGGTGCGATAGCAATGAAGCCAATGGTTTTGCGTGATATTGCAGAGGAGTTAGAATTGCATGAATCGACTATTTCTCGAGTGACAACGCAGAAGTATATGCATTTGCCTAATGGCGTTATTGAGTTTAAGTATTTCTTTTCTAGTCATGTTTCAACTGCGGCTGGGGGAGAATGCTCTGCAACGGCGATTAGAGCTTTTATTAAAGAGTTGGTAAGTAATGAAAATCCAATAAAGCCGTTGAGTGATAGTAAAATTGCGGCTTTATTGAAGGAAAAGGGGATAAATGTTGCTCGGCGTACAATTGCTAAGTATCGCGAAGCAATATCTATTCCATCGTCAAGTCAAAGAAAGCGACTTTTGTAAGAAAGTAGTATAATGACTGTTTTTTTGGGTACTATTAGGAGTTAAAAATATGCAAGTTAGCATAACAGGCCATCACGTTGAAGTAACAAGTGCAATGAAACAGCACGTAGAAGATAAAATTGGTAAAATTAAACGCCATTTTGATCATGTTACTGATGTACATGTAATTTTGACAGTTGAAAAGTTAGAGCAAAAAGCAGAAGCAACAGTGCAAATTAGTGGTGCAAAATTATTTGCTGATGATGTTCAAGCAGATATGTATGGTGCTATTGATAATATGGTTGATAAGTTAGATCGTCAAATTATTAAACACAAAGAAAAAGTTCAGGCACATCGTTAATATTAAGTTAACAAAATAAGTTTACGAAGAATATAGTTATTTGTATTCTTCGTTTTAACTTTAATTTAAAGGACGGTTCGGTAAATTGAAATTATGAAGCTATTGATTTTGACCGGTTTGTCTGGTTCAGGAAAAAGCATTGCTTTAGATACTCTTGAAGATAGTGGGTTTTATTGTATAGATAATTTACCTATTAGCTTGTTAGATGATTTTGTTAGTAATGTGATGCAGCAAGATGTAGATACCTATAGTAAAACAGCAATTGGTATCGATGCGAGAAATCATGGAGGTAGCTTGCATGCTTTTGCTGATAAGTTGGCTTTAATAAGGTCACAAGGTATTCAATGTGATGTTGTATATATGCAGGCAGAGCCTGAAATTCTGTTGAAACGTTATAGTGAAACTAGACGGCGTCATCCACTTACGGGATTAAAGGTACCTTTAAAAGAGGCAATAAAGATTGAGAAGGAAATGCTCAAGTCTGTTGCTAAATGTGCTGACTTAGTTGTCGATACTAGTCGTACGCATTACCATCAATTAAGGGATTTAATTAGAGAGTATGTGCAAGAAGGGGTGCAGCAAAAGATTTCTATTCAAACTCAATCATTTGGTTTTAAACATGGAATTCCATTGGATGCAGATTTTGTATTTGATGCACGTTGTTTGCCTAACCCATACTGGAGTCCTGAGTTAAGAGGGTTTACTGGAAAGGACCAGCCAGTTCAGGAGTTTTTACAGTCTGAGCAAATGGTTACCGAGTATTTAGACGATATTTCGGGAATGCTGCAGCGTTGGATTCCACGCTTTGAAAAAGAGAATCGTAGTTATTTGACTGTTGCCGTTGGTTGTACGGGTGGGCAACATCGTTCTGTATTTTTAGTTGATAGCCTAGCAAGTCATTTTCAAAAAAAAGCGTTTAATGTCATTATTAGGCATCGCGAGTTACAGTAAATATTGATTTGTATTCTTAAGTCATAAACAATAAAAAAAGGATAGATATGCAAGTAAATAGACCGCAAGATCACTCTGATGTACATTTAGAGCGGATTATTAATGACTTGGATAATGGAGCGCTTTATGATGCGCGTAACCATTTATTGAGCTTGTACCCAGCTGAAATTGCTTTATTGCTAAGATCATTACCTATAGATTATAGGTATCAGCTGTGGGGGATTGTCGCACCTGAAGTGATGGGGCAAATTCTTGCGGCATTGCAAGGTGAAGTGCGTATTGGTTTGATTGAACATACCTCGGCTCAAGATTTAATGATAGGGGCTGATGGCTTGGAAGCGAGGGATTTAGCCGATTTAATTGGTGATCTTTCGTCTGAAACTAGAGATAAGATTTTAAACAAAAATACAGATAGTCGTCTTGAGGCGGCACTTGCGTATGAAGGTCATACTGCTGGTGGACTGATGACGCTGGATGTTTTAACCGTACGTGCAGATGTGACTGTTGATGCGGTCTTGCGTTTATTGCGTGCTCAGAAAAAGATGACGGCAGATATGGATAGCCTATTTGTTGTTGATCGACAAAATGAATATCAAGGTATGTTACCCGTATCTACTTTATTAACTAATGACCCGCATATGGTTATTTCAAAGTTAATGGACTCTTCTATTTCAGCTATTCCCTTGAATATGCCTGTATCAGAGGTAGCAACAATTTTTGAACAAAGGGATATATTATCTGCTGCTGTTATCGATGAGCAAGGATTGTTAGTTGGGCGAATTACTATTGATGATGTGGTTGATATTATTCGTGAAGAGGCCGATCATGCGGTTTTAAGTTCAGCAGGGTTAGATGAAGAGCACGATTTATTTTCTCCAGTATTAGTCAGCGCTAGACGACGTGGAGTGTGGTTGGCAGTTAATTTATTTACCGCATTTTTAGCCTCATGGGTGATTGGGTTATTTGAAGCAACGATTGATGAAATTGTCGCTTTGGCTGTGTTAATGCCAGTTGTAGCTAGTATGGGAGGGATTGCAGGTAGTCAAACCTTGACTTTGGTTATTCGTGGATTAGCGTTACACCAAATTAGTGCTGCAAATGCAATGTCTTTCTTGTTTAAAGAGTTAGCTGTTGGCGTATTAAATGGTCTGGTCTGGTCTGTTGTAGTTGCTTTAGTTGCTGCTGCTTGGTTCTCGGATATGTCTTTAGGGATGATGCTTGGTGGAGCCATGATTATTAATTTAACCTGTGCTGCTTTTGCGGGGGTTATGATTCCTTTATTTTTACAAAAAAGAGGAATAGATCCTGCGTTAGCTGGTGGGGTGTTATTAACTACAGTTACTGATGTTATTGGTTTTATGTCCTTTTTAGGGCTGGCAACAATTTTCTTGTTGGCGTAAGCACATTATTAGAATAAGTATATTGAGGAGCAAAAAATGAGTATCAAAAAATCACCTTTAGCAATTGCAGTAGGAACTACTTTAGTTTCTGGGTTAGTCGGTACGACAGTACATGCGGAAGGTATTATTAATTCTGATGGCAACCCATTTGCAATGACTGAGATGGAAAATGGTTATATGCAAGTTGCCGCAGCTGATAAGTCTAAAAAAGGCGCAATGAAAATGAAAGATGGTGCGTGTGGTGAAGGAAAGTGTGGGGGTAATATGGCGCCTGCAGGTGCGTTGGAAAAAACAGCTGAAGGAAAATGTGCGGGTAATAAAGCAATGCCTGGTGCAAAAAAAGGAGCTATGAAAGGAATGGAAGGGAAATGCGGAGAAGGGAAATGTGGAAGTAGTATGCAGTAAAGCTGACCTCCAGGGTCTCCTGGCGAAGTAAACTTAAGGCCTATAAAGTGTGTGCAAGTGACATTTTATAGGTTTTTTTTTGCTTTAAATTTACGCGATTTGGTAATGGCAAGAGGTGATGATTTATTGTGAATGTTAATAAGTAGATAGTTATATTTATATGGGTAATAAATTACTTTAACTAGAAATTTTAAATGACTGATTAGTATTGTTAATTCTTTAATGAATAACCGCTATTTTTTTTAAAAAAGTTGAATAATTTCAGTGTCTAGGAAATAAATAGGGTTTATTTTTAAACTGCCTTGACTAACGAATCCTAGAAAACTATAGTTTACGAGAAGTGGGGGAAAGTGGGGCTAGGTGGATTTCTAGGGGGAGTTTGTTTATAGGCGGAGGAGTGCTCGGTGTTTCGAGGCGTCACTACAATTAATTTAGATGCAAAAGGGCGTTTTGCAATTCCAACTCGGTATCGAGAGGAGTTACGAGAATGCTGTGACCGACAGTTAGTGGTCACTGTTGCAGTAAATGAAAAATGTGTTGGCGAACCCGGCTGTCTATGGCTTTATCCTATGCCTGAATGGAATAAACTTGAATTAACGATTAGTAAGTTACCCACTTTAAATAAGATGGCTGGAAAGTTACGTCGCTTTATGATTGGTAATGCAACTGAAGCAGAGATGGATGCTCAAGGGCGTTTATTATTATCAGAAAAGCTACGAAAATTTGCGGGGATGGAAAAGAAATTGATTTTAGTGGGCCAATTAAATAAGTTTGAAATTTGGAATGAAGCAGCTTGGAATGCTAAAGAGGATGAATGGATGAATGATGATGAAAATGATGACTTAAGTGACTTAAGTGATTTGTCTTTTTGATTGATATGAGTACACACTTACCAGTTTTATATAGCGAAGCATTACATGAGTTATCAATTAAACCTGATGGTATATATATTGACTGTACCTTTGGTCGAGGTGGTCATAGTAAGGGGTTATTGCAAGAATTAGGGCCGCAGGGGCGATTGCTGGCATTAGATAGGGATCTAGATGCGATTAATTCCGAAGTGGCTGCTGAACTTTTAAAAGATTCACGTTTTGAGCTAGAGCATTGTTGTTTTTCTCAGTTACAGGAAGTTGTTAATCAGCGAGGATGGCAAGGAAAAGTAGATGGAATCCTGATGGATTTTGGGGTTTCTTCACCACAGCTAGATAATGCTGACCGAGGGTTTAGCTTTATGAAAGATGGCCCTTTAGATATGCGCATGGATTGTAGTCAAGGGGTATCAGCAGCAGAATGGTTAGCAACAGTTTCCGAGCAAGATTTAATTAGAGTGCTTTATGATTATGGTGAAGAGCGTTTTGCACGCCGAATTGCAGCAGCTGTCGTGGAGCAGCGAATAGAGGTTCCCTTGGAAACAACTCAACAGTTTGTGGGTTTGTTGGTTGAAGCGATTCCATTTAAAGAAAAGCATAAGCACCCAGCAACACGAAGTTTTCAGGCAGTTAGAATTGCTGTGAACCGTGAGTTGGAAGAAATTAGTTCTGTATTGGATCAAGCTGTCAATGTTTTAGGTAGTGCAGGTCGGTTAGTTGTCATTTCTTTTCACTCTCTTGAGGACAGGATTGTAAAGCGATTTATTAGGGATGAGTCGAGGGGCAAATACAATCCGGTAAAATTACCTATGCAAGTGGATGAATTAGCTGCGCTAAGGTTAAAAAAATGTGGCGGTGCAATTAAGTCTGGAGCAAATGAGTTAAAAGAAAATAAAAGAGCTCGAAGTGCGGTTATGCGTGTCGCTGAGCGAAAGTAGTGGTGGTTGAGCGTATAAGTATTGTGCTATTAATTGTGCTTCTAGTCGTTTCGGGGATAAAGGTTATAGATGCTAAATATGATTCTCGCTTGGTCTTTATTGAAGTACAAAAAGCAGAGCAAGAGCTGGACAGGTTAGAGGTGCTTTGGGGGCGCTTAACGCTTGAAGAGCGTATGTTGGCCGAGCATAATCGTGTTGAAAGAATAGCTAGAAAATCTATGGGATTAGTTGGGCTGGAGCGTAAATCTATTGTTTATATAAAACTTTAGTATGCAGAAGCAAAAAATTAAGCAAAAGAATAAACAGGTAATGGGCTTTCCAGGAAGAAAGAAGTTAGTTCTTTTTTTTATGTTGGTAGCTGGGGTTGTACTTATTGGAAGAGCAATACAGTTACAGGTAATGGATAAACAGTTTTTACAGAAACAAGGAAGAAGTAGGCAGGTTAGTACGGTGAAAATTTCTGCTTACCGTGGACAGATTAAAGATAGAAATGGAGAAAGTTTGGCAGTCAGTGCGCCTGTTGAATCAGTTTGGGTTAACCCTCAGTTTTGTAAAGAAAAAGAGGGTAAGAAGTTAAACAAGGCTTGTGCGGAATTAACAGTGCAGAAAATTCAGCAAGCTGCAAAATTATTAAATATACCTAAAGCTAAAGTATTTAAGGCTTTTGATATATCAACAAATAAGCAATTTGTTTACTTGAAAAGGCATATTGAGCCATCTTTAGCTGCTGAGGTTAAGATTTTGGCCTTACCTGGCTTAGGATTTATTAGAGAGTTTAAACGCTTCTACCCAACTGGGGAAGTTAGTTCACACTTACTGGGTTTTACCAATATTGATGATAAAGGGCAAGAAGGATTAGAGTTAGTTTATGAGTCTCGCCTGAAAGGAACTGCGGGCAGTAAGCGTGTTTTACGAGATGGTAAAAGGCGAATTATTGAAGATCAAGATATAGAAAGCATTAAAGAGCCTGTTGCTGGACAAGATGTGCAATTGAGTATTGATCAGCGATTGCAATACCTAGCTTATAAAACTTTAAAGGAGGGCGTGATAAAGCATAAGGCTAAATCAGGCTCTTTAGTTATTTTGGAAGCAGAAACAGGGAATATTTTGGCGGTGGCAAATCAGCCATCTTTTAACCCTAATATGCGTAAAAATTTACGCATCTCACGTTACCGGAATAGAGCGGTAACGGATGTGTATGAACCAGGCTCAACGATGAAGCCATTAGTGGTTGCAGCAGCTTTGGAAGGTGGATTTATTAAAGATAGCCAGTTATTTTCTACCAAGAAATTTAGAATAAAAGGTAGGACGGTTCGAGATGATCATAAATATGGCATTTTGAGTTTAACGGGGGTGCTAAAGAAGTCTAGTAATGTTGCGGCAAGTAGAATTGCTTTATCAATGCCGGCTGATTATTTTTGGGGGTTTTATCATGACCTTGGTTTTGGGGTTTCTCCTCGGGTAAATTTTCCTGGAGAAGCAAGTGGTTTTTTGCCTGAATATTCGGGCTGGAGTAGTTTCGAACAAGCTACTTTGTCATTTGGATATAGGGTGTCTATGTCAACATTGCAGCTGGCGCGTGCATATACAGTACTAGCAGACGATGGGGTTTTGCATTCGCTTAGCTTGTTAAAGCGAGATAAGGATGAGTATGCAACTCAGATAGTGTCACCGAAAACGGCAATTAAAGTTAGAACAATGATTGAGCAGGTTGTACAAAAAGGTGGTACGGCAACTAGGGCGCGAGTGGATGGTTACCGAGTTGCTGGAAAAACGGGAACAGTTAAAAAAGCAGTGAAGGGGGGTTATGGTAAAGAGCACTTATCTGTTTTTGTTGGAATGGCTCCAGCGAGTGACCCAAAGTTAATTATTGCTGTCATGGTTGATGCGCCTCAGGGTGATTATTACGGTGGTTTAGTGGCTGCACCAATTTTTTCAAAAGTGATGGGTGGGTCTTTAAGGGTTTTAGGCGTTGCTCCTGATGAGCAGAAGTCGATGTCAGTTTTATTAAGCAAGTAGTGAGATGAAGTTATCTGAGCTATTAATTGATGTTGCTGATAGTGGGCAAGATGTGCAAATAACACATATTGCTTTAGATAGCCGTGAGATAAGCAGTGGTGGTGTTTTTTTTGCTTTGACAGGGGCTAAGCAGCACGGTCTGCAGTTTGCAAAAAAAGTTTTACAGCAAGGAGCTGTTGCTATTGTTTATGATCCTGCTGGGCAAGGGGAGGTGTTAGCTAAGCTAGTAACAGGCATACCTTTAGTCGCTGTAGAAAATTTAGCAGAGAAATTAGGGGGTTTAGCAGCAAGATTTTTTGGAGAGCCTACTCAGAAATTGAATGTGATTGGGATTACTGGAACGAATGGTAAAACTTCATGTAGTCAGTTTTTGGCGCAAGTTTTAGATAAGTGTGGCGTTATTGGTACATTGGGGTGGGGTGATTACGCTGATTTACAGCAAACGATAAATACAACACCTGATGCAATAATGCTGCAGAAAATATATGCGCAGTTTGTTGAGACAGGGGTAGAAAATGTGGCCATGGAAGTTTCATCGCATGGTTTAGCGCAGGGTCGAGTTAATGCTATAAAGTTTAACGGCGCAGTCTTTAATAACTTGAGCCGAGACCATTTAGATTATCACGGTGATTTGGAAAGTTATTTTTTGACCAAATTACAATTAGTGCAATGGCCGGGCTTGAAGTATGTCGTTGTTAATTTAGATGATGCCTATGCTGAACGGGTTATTGCTGCGATTCTTCATGGGGTTGCTGTGTATACCTATAGCATGCAGCAAAAAGAATATCTACATGAGAGCAGTATTCAAGTACAAAATATTCAATATGAATTAACAGGTATTGAGTGTGATGTTTTCTGGCAGTCGCAACAAGAATGCTTGCAGGTGTCATTACTTGGAGACTTTAATCTGCAGAATTGTTTGGCGGTATTGGCCGTACTTTTAGCAATGGGTAAAACGTTAAAAGAAAGTGTGTTGCTAATAAAAAATATAAAACCAGTGCTTGGGCGCATGGAGTGTTTTCAAGCTAAAGAAAAGCCTATGGTAGTCGTGGATTATGCGCATACACCCGATGCTCTAGAGAAAGCTTTAAAGACTTTAAGGCACCATTGTACTGCTAGGTTAACGGTTGTTTTTGGTTGTGGTGGTGATAGAGATAAAGGTAAGCGGTCAGCAATGGGAAGTATTGCTAAAGAGTATGCAGATCATATTATTGTGACTGATGATAATCCTAGATATGAAATAGGAACAGATATTATTGCTCAAATTATTTCAGGTTTAAATAGCGATAAAGTTAGTACTATTAATGATAGAAGAGCCGCTATACAGCAAAGTATTTTAATGAGTTCAGCAGATGATATGGTTTTAATTGCAGGAAAAGGGCATGAAGATTATCAAGAGGTAAAGGGTATACGTTTACCTTTTAGTGATCGAGAAATTGTGCAGGAGTGTTTAGCATAATGATTGTTATGACTTTGAAGGAAGTCGCACACGTCGTACAAGGAAAATTACTTGGGGCTGATAGTGAGATTTCGGGCGTTTGTATTGATACTCGATCTTTAGTTGTGGGTGATTTATACATTGCTTTGCAAGGTGAGCAGTTTGATGGTCATGATTTTACTGGGCAAGCAAAAGAGCTAGGTGCTTCGGCTTTATTAGTTGCAAAGCTGGTCGAATCAGACTTAGCGCAAATTATTGTTGCCGACACTCGGTTTGCTTTAGCTGAGTTGAGCGGTGCAGTAAGGAATAAAGTACGCACAAAGGTTTGTGGTATTACTGGAAGTAACGGTAAGACAACAGTAAAAGAGATGGTTGCAGCAATCTTGAAGGTTAATTATCAGGTTTTGTTTACTCAAGGTAATTTTAATAATGATATTGGAGTACCTTTAACCCTGTTACGTTTACAGAAAGCGGACCAGTATGCAGTGATAGAAATGGGAGCAAATCACGTCGGTGAAATTGCTTATACAGGTCAATATGTTCGCCCTGATGTGGCTGTTATTACTAATGTCGGTGCCGCACATATTGAAGGATTTGGAAGTGTGCAAGGGGTTGCACAAGCAAAATCGGAAATAATTCAGTCACTGCCAGAGCAGGGTATTGCTGTATTAAATGCCGATGATGCTTTTTTTTCTCAGTGGTGTGAGGTTGCAGGGCAGCGTCAAGTTATATCATTTGGTATTAATGAGCCGGCTGATATATCAGCAAATAATATTGTTGCCAGTAGCTCTGCGGACCAGTTTTGTACACAATTTAATTTAGCGATAGGTGAGCAACACAGAACAATTAGTTTGGCTTTGGCTGGTGAGCATAATGTCAAAAATGCATTGGCAGCAAGTGCGGCATGTAGTGCTTTAGGTGTTGATATAGAGCAGATTCAACAAGGCTTACAGAAAGTAAAGGCAGTTAATGGGCGTTTGCAACTATCAAAAGCAGGGAGAGGTTATCAAGTTATTAATGATACCTACAATGCTAACCCGGAATCATTAGCTGCGGCTTTGGCTGTACTTAAACATTGTGCAGGTGATATGTGGCTTGTGTTAGGAGAATTTGGTGAGCTTGGTGACGATAGTGAAGTACTTCATTATGAAATGGGTAAAGTGATCAAAGCTACAGGTGTACAACGTTTATTTGTCACGGGTGCTTTGTCAGAAAATACAGTTAAAGCGTTTGGTGCGGGTGGGCAGTATTTTGAGCAGCAGAAAGATTTAATTGCAGCATTGCAACAAGAAATAACAGCAAACGTGGTGGTGCTAGTGAAAGGATCAAGAGCGCAGCGAATGGAAAATGTAGTGAATGCACTATTGGTTGAAGAGGGTAAAATTTAAGCATGTTATTGTATTTATTCGAATATTTATCTCAATTTGAGCCTAGTTTTAAGGTATTTCAATATTTAACCTTGCGAGGAATCTTAAGTGCATTAACGGCATTAATTATTTTATTTTTGGTTGGGCCGGCTATGATTCGTCGCTTAAGTAATAAAAATATAGGGCAAAGTGTTCGTGAGTGTGGCCCTGAAAGTCATTTTGAAAAAGCAGGTACTCCAACAATGGGAGGAGCTCTGATTTTAGTTGGGATTGCAGTGAGCACCTTGTTGTGGGGGGACTTGGAAAATAGTTATGTTTGGGTGGCTTTACTAGTTACGATGCTTTATGGGGTGATTGGTTTCGTTGATGATTATAAAAAAGTTAAATTAAGTAATAGTGATGGCTTATCCGCACGTGCTAAGTATTTTTGGCAATCTGTTATTGCTTTAACTGCTGCAATATTTTTATTTAAAAGTGCATTGGTTCCAGCGGAAACGCAATTTATCGTTCCATTTTTTAAAGAAATTGCGTTGGATATGGGCTGGGCTTATGTCGTCCTAACTTACTTTGTAATCGTTGGAACAAGTAATGCGGTAAACCTGACCGATGGGTTGGATGGCTTAGCTATTTTACCGGCAGTTATGGTAGCGGGTGCATTGGCTATTTTTTGTTATTTATCTGGGCATGTCATGTTTGCGGAGTATTTAGCTATTCCCTATATTCCAAAAGCAGGTGAATTAGTTATTTTTTGCGCTGCATTAGTGGGTGCAGGCTTGGGTTTTTTATGGTTCAACGCTTACCCCGCGATGGTTTTTATGGGCGATGTAGGTGCGTTAGCGCTAGGTGCAGCCTTAGGCGTAGTAGCAGTTTTAGTAAGGCAAGAAATTGTTCTGATGATCATGGGTGGTGTTTTTGTAATGGAAACGATATCAGTCATTATGCAGGTAGCATCATTTAAATTAACAGGGAAAAGAGTATTTAGGATGGCGCCGATACATCATCACTTTGAATTAAAAGGTTGGCCAGAGCCGCATGTTATTGTTCGGTTTTGGATTATTACTTTTATTTTGGTTTTGATCGGCTTATCGACTTTAAAGTTGAGATAGACAATGAATAACGAGCAAATTTTAAAAGAGTTGAAGAAACAGTTTTCTTTAGATAAAGAGACGGCTAAAGTTTTAGTCGTTGGTTTAGGGAAAACAGGTTTGTCGGTCGCTTATTATTTGCGTGAATTGGGTATTCAATTTGCCATCGTTGACAGTAGAGATAAGCCACCTTTCAATGATACTTTACTTGCTGAAATGCCTGATATTCCAGTTTTTACAGGTGGATTTGATAGTGCTGTTTTTGATTTAGCGTCACATATTGTTGTTAGCCCCGGGGTTTCAATGGGTGAGCCATTAATACAGCAAGCTATTGCTAGTGGGGTTCGTTCGTTAAGTGATATTGATTTATTTGCCTGTTCTGTTAATAAGCCAGTTGTTGCGATTACAGGGTCAAACGGTAAAAGTACAGTCACTACAATGTTAGGTGCAATGGTAAAAGCATCAGGAAAATGTACAGCTTTAGGCGGGAATTTAGGAACCCCTGTATTAGACTTAATAAGTGATGAGGTTGAGATTTATGTGTTGGAATTATCAAGCTTTCAGTTAGAAAGGACGAGCCAGCTTAATGCGGTGGCGGCAACCATATTAAATGTTTCAGCTGACCACTTGGATAGATATGAGAATATCGTCGAATATGCAGAGCAAAAGCGTAAGGTGTATGAGGGTAATGGCGTCATGCTTTTTAATGCCGATGATCCCGTTGTTATTGCAATGCAAGAGGAAGGCAGAGAGGCGCTAACATTTGGCTTGAAGCATGAGGCTGACTATACAGTGATGAATAGCCCTGAAGGTGAATGGTTAGCCATACATGGTCGACCAATAATTGCTGTTAATGATTTATTAATAGCGGGTGTTCATAATCAAGCTAATGCATTAGCGGCATTAGCATTGGGGTGTGTTTTAGGTCTACCAGAAGAAGCTATGTGTAAGGCTTTGCGGACCTATAAAGGTTTAAAGCACCGAATGCAATTAATTGCTAATATTGCCGGTGTTCACTGGGTAAATGATTCAAAAGCGACTAATGTGGGAGCGTGCATAGCCGCATTACAAGGGTTTAAAGGCGCAGATGTCATATTGATTGCTGGTGGAGATGCAAAGGGAGCTGATATGAGTGAGCTTCTGCCACTATTAAAAGAGAAAGTTAAGGCAATAATACTGATTGGGAAAGATGGTGACCTGCTTAAAAAAATAGTCAATGAGTCTATTCCAGTGTTTGACGTAGGTACCTTGAAAAAAGCCGTTAAACAAGCAACTAGTTTAGCTGAGGGAGGGGATACCGTATTGTTATCACCAGCATGCGCTAGTTTGGATCAGTTTAATAATTATCAAGAGCGTGGTTCAGTTTATGAAGCCGAAGTTAAGGCTTTAGTGAAATGAATATTGAAGGACAGTTAGCAAGGTTGAGGCATGAAAAAATTTACTTTGATAAAACCTTGGTCTTTGTTTGTGTTGCGTTAATTGTATTTGGTTATTTGATGGTTTCATCTGCCTCATTACATTTAGGGGTTAAATTAACGGGAAATTTGTACCACTATCCAGTGAGGCAGTTATTACATATTTTTTTGGGGTTAATTGTTGGGATATGTATTTGCTTGATACCGATGAGTGTTTGGGAGCGTTCAGGACCAGCACTATTTATGGTTGGTTTGTTTTTATTGGCAATAGTATTGATACCAGGTCTTGGCATAAAGGTTAATGGTAGTGTTCGTTGGTTATCATTAATGGGTGTGAGAGTCCAAGTATCAGAAGTAATGAAACTGATAGTTGTTATTTATATGGCAGGCTTTGTGACGCGGCATAATAATTTCGTACAAAAGTCTGTGTATGGTTTAGCAAGGCCACTGGCGCTGTTATCAATAGCCTGTATTTTGTTGCTATTAGAGCCAGATATGGGGTCAGCTATCGTGATATTGACTATAGCAATGGGTGTTATGTTTTTGAGTGGAGCACGATTACAGCAATTTGGTTTTATTGTTGCGGGGATTGTTGCTGTTGGTATTTTAGCCGTTAAGTATTCTGATTACCGGTCAGCACGAGTAACAAGCTTTTTGGATCCTTGGCAAGATCCATTTGGTAAGAGTTACCAATTAGTGCAAGCATTGATTGCATTTGGACGAGGTGAATTGTCAGGTGTTGGCCTAGGTAGTGGCGTACAAAAAATGTTTTATTTACCGGAAGCACATACTGATTTTTTATTTTCAGTGATTGCAGAAGAAATGGGTTTAATTGGGGTTGTTAGTACCATTGTTTTATTTGCTTTATTGGTGTGGCGTGCTTTTGTTATTGGTGAAATGGCTGAGCAATTAAATGAAAGATTCTGTGCTTTTGTCGCTTATGGTTTAGGTATTTGGTTTGCGTTTCAGTCTTTTGTCAATATCGGAGTGAATATGGGAATATTGCCCACGAAAGGCCTAACGTTACCTTTTATGAGTTATGGCGGTGGAAGTATGATTGTCATGTGTTCAGCAATGGCAATCCTGTATCGAGTTAATAGTGAAATGCTTGCTTTGAAAGAAAGCAAAGGGAAAGGTGCTGAATATGACTAAGTGTATTGTTATTATGGCGGGTGGTACCGGTGGGCATGTATTTCCAGCTTTAGCCGTTGCTCAATATTTAGCAGAACAAAATTGGCAAGTGAGTTGGATTGGCACACATAAAGGAATGGAAAGTGATGTTGTGCCTAGTAACCAAATTGAAATTGACTGGTTATCGGTAAGCGGTTTAAGAGGTAAAGGATCTTTAGCTTTATTTAAAATGCCATTTATGTTGCTGAAATCATGTTTAGAAGCAAGAAAAATTTTACAAGCTCGTAAGCCTGACGTGGTCTTAGGCATGGGCGGGTTTGTTGCAGGACCTGGAGGCTTAATGGCTAAGCTGATGGGTATTCCTTTAGTGATTCATGAGCAAAATAGAATTCCAGGAACGACTAATCGATTGCTAGCAAAAGTAGCAAATAAAGTATTACAAGCTTTTCCCGAGAGTTTTTCGGATTCAAAAGGTGCCATTTTTACGGGTAACCCTTTACGCAAAACTTTATTAGGTGAGCATGCAAAGCTAAGTAAACCCGCTAAACATATTTTACATGTGTTAGTGATGGGAGGAAGTTTAGGCGCGCAACGTTTAAATGAGCTAGTTCCTGGTGCTTTGGAACAGTTTGAGGGAAAGGTTAAAGTTAAACACCAAGCGGGTAAATTTAATAGTCAGTCAGTACAAGCTGTTTATGAAAATAAGGCAATAAACGCTGAGGTACTTGAATTTATAGATGATGTTGTTGCAGCGTATACATGGGCTGATATTGTGATCTGTCGTGCAGGAGCTATGACAGTTAGTGAGCTTGCAGCTTTAGGTGTTCCAAGTATTTTAGTGCCATATCCTTATGCAATTGATGATCATCAGTCTGCAAATGCACAGTATTTAGTTGATGCAGGGGCGGGTGTAGTCATTGAGCAAAAGCAATTAACAGAAGAAATTTTGGTAGAGAAAATTCAATATTGCGTAGCACGACTAGAACTTATGAGAAAAGCAGCAAGACAAAGTGCAAAGTTAAATGCGACAGAGTTAGTTGCTGAGCAATGCATGATAGAGGCAGGGATATGAAAGAAACTATTAATCATATTATTCGACAGCGAGTCAATAGTTTTCGGAAGGTTCATTTTGTGGGTGTCGGTGGTACAGGCATGAGCGGAATTGCAGAAGTATTGTCTAATTTAGGCTGTGAAGTATCAGGTTCAGATATAAAAGAAAGTCCAGTGACTGCGCGATTAAAGGCGGCTGGTGTGACTGTATATATTGGGCATGATGAGCGAAATGTTGTTAATGCTGATGTTTTAGTCGCTTCTACGGCGGTAAATAAACAGAATGTAGAAGTGAAATATGCATATTCTAATCGAATTCCTGTAATACCTCGGGCAGAAATGCTTGCTGAGTTAATGCGTTTTCGTTTTGGAATTGCTGTAGCGGGAACGCATGGGAAAACGACGACGACAAGTTTACTCGCGAGTGTTTTAGCTGAAGCTGAGTTAGATCCAACATTTGTGATTGGCGGGCGACTCAATAGTGCAGGAACTAATGCCCAATTAGGTGAAGGCCAATATTTAGTTGCTGAAGCCGATGAGAGTGATGCTTCATTCTTACATTTGCAACCCATTATTTCAGTGGTTACTAATATTGATCAAGACCATATGGAGACTTATGAAGGAAGTTTTGAGCGCTTAAAAAATACCTTTATTGAGTTTTTATACCATATTCCTTTTTATGGCTTGGCAGTCATGTGTATTGATGATGAAGGTGTGCGTGAAATTTTACCGCAACTATCAAAGCCGGTTAGGACTTATGGTGTTAGTGAAAATGCGGATGCGCATATATTTAATGTAATTCAACACGGCTTATATACTACATTTACGGTGAGACGTTGGGACGAACATAAAGATTTAACCGTGACTCTAAATATGCCAGGTTGGCATAATATGTTAAATGCAGTGGCTGCAATTGCTGTAGCTACTGAGTTGGATGTTGATGATGCGGCAATTATTAAAAGTTTGGCTGAGTTTAAAGGTGTTGGGCGGCGTTTTCAGTTAAATGGTGAATTGAAACTAGCAGATGGCGTAGTCACCTTAGTTGATGATTATGGACACCATCCTAGAGAAGTAGCGGCAACGTTGGAAGCTTTAAAACAAGCGTGGCCCGATAAACGTTCAGTGGTCGTTTTTCAGCCTCACCGTTATTCAAGAACTAAAGACCTATTTGAAGATTTTGTCAGTGCTTTATCAGGTACTGATGTTCTGGTTTTACTTGAAGTTTATGCCGCTGGTGAGCAAGTAATTAATGGTGCAGATAGTCAAGCTTTAACTAATGCGATCAATAGTAGGGGTAAAGTTTCCCCCATATTTGTTGATAATGTAGCTAATTTGGCTGCTGTGTTAGTTGAGGTTATTAAGCCTGATGATGTATTACTAACAATGGGTGCAGGTAATGTGGGGCAAATTGCTGCTGAATTACCACAGAAATTAGCAGGGTTAGTGGCTCAGAATGATTAGCTCAAACGCTACATTTAAAGGTCAGCTTATAGAGCATGAACCGCTGGCTAAGTATACGAGTTGGCGCGTAGGTGGCGTAGCAGAAAAGCTGTATATCCCTATTGATAAACAGGATTTACAGTTATTTTTAAAAAGTATGTCTGCCTCTGAGCCAGTGTTTTGGTTAGGCTTGGGTAGTAATGTATTAATTCGTGATGGCGGAATTAAAGGTACGGTAATTAATACAAAAAATAAAGTAAAGAAAATGCACTTGCTTGATGATGGCCTCCTTTATGTTGAATGTGGAGTTCCTTGTGCTCATGTTGCGAGGTTCTGTATAGAACACGGTTTAAGGGGTGCTGAATTTTTAGCAGGCATACCGGGCACCATGGGAGGAGCCTTAAAGATGAATGCTGGAGCCTTTGGGGCTGATACTTGGGGCTTAGTTGAGAGTGTTGAATTGATTGCTCAAGGTGGCCAGCTTGAGTCACATAGCGTGCAAGAGTTTGAAGTGAGCTATCGTAAGGTAAAAGGAGCAGGTAATGCTTGCTTTTTATCGACTGTTTTAAAGTTAAGCCAAGGTAAGAATACTGAAGGACAAGAAAAAATAAAAAAGTTATTAGCGCAGAGAGCGGCAACTCAACCGACTAATTTACCAACCTGTGGTTCAGTATTTAAAAACCCTGAAAATGATTATGCTGCTCGTTTGATTGAACTTTGTGGCTTAAAGTCACATAAGATTGGTGGTGCAATTGTCTCTGAAAAGCATGCTAATTTTATTGTTAATTTAGGTACAGCAAGCGCGTTAGATATTGAGCAGTTAATTTCTTATGTACAAGCTGAAGTTTCTAGGCAACAAGGGATCGAGTTACAGACGGAAGTTTGTATAATAGGTGATAAAGCGGCATGAGCTTAGGTCAAATTAAAAATGCTAAAGATTTTGGCCGTGTTGCTGTGTTGATGGGTGGAACTGCAGCTGAAAGGGAAATTTCATTAAATAGTGGTAACGCTGTGTATCAAGCTTTAGTAAATAGAAGTGTAGATGCTTATGTAGTTGATGTTAGGGAGAGTGCGTTAGACGCTTTAAATGACGGTTCATTTGATCGTGTGTTTAATATCATGCATGGTCGTGGTGGCGAAGATGGAGTGTTACAAGCTTTACTCGACACCTTAAGTATTCCATATACGGGAAGTGGTGTTCTGGCGTCTGCTTTAAGTATGGATAAGTTACGCACTAAGTTGTGCTGGCAAGGTGCTGGATTACCTACACCTAAATGGGTTTTACTAAACAATGAAGCTGATATAGAACATTGTATCGTTGAATTAGGTTTTCCCGTTATTGTTAAGCCAGCTCAGGAAGGCTCTAGCCTTGGTATGAGTCGAGCTGAGACTAAACAGGAATTACTGGCTGCATGGCAGGATGCAGCTCAATATCAGTGTGAGGTTTATGCTGAAGCATGGGTTGATGGGCAAGAATATACGGTTGGAATATTAAAAGGGCAAGGGTTACCCGTGATACGGCTGGAAACGCCGAATGTATTTTATGATTTTGATGCGAAATATCGTGCGAATACGACGCAATACCATTGTCCTTCAGGTTTAAGTGATGTTTGTGAAGCAGAGTTGATTCAGATGTCTTTGCAAGCCTGTGAAGTATTAGGTGTCACAGGTTGGGGGCGTGTTGATGTGTTTATTGACACAGATAATAACGCTCAGTTAATTGAAGTAAATACGGTTCCTGGTATGACTGACCACAGTTTAGTACCTATGGCAGCAAAAAATCTGGGGATAAACTTTGATGAATTGGTCTGGCGTATTTTAGAGACCAGTTTTAAATGATTAAACGGCGAACACAGGTTAAATTAGCTGTGAGTGCATTAGTAGTGGTTTCTTTTTTTTTAATAGAGCCGTTTTTACAAGAAACGCTTAAGCAGAAAGTACCCATCAAGCATGTCGGTGTTGAAGGTGCGTTTCAATATATTAGTAAGCAGGATATACAAAGTAAAATAAGTCCTTTTATTGGAGAGGGGTATTTTTCGCTGGATTTACAAGCAATCCAGGAATCAGTAATGAGTTTACCTTGGGCAGAGAAAGTTCAAGTGCAAAGAGTTTGGCCGAATGGGGTTAAGTTAAGACTTTATGAGCAAAAGCCGGTAGTACGCTGGAAGACCGATAGTTTGTTGAATATTCGAGGAGAAATTTTTACGCCTGCAAATATAAATGCTTTTAAGTTTCTTCCTGTATTAGATGCACCGATAGAGCAGCGCAAGGAAATGCTTGAAGTAATGCATGGCTTGCGAGTGAGTTTGATGGATCAAGATTTATCATTAAGTGAATTTAGAGTAAGTGACCGACACTCATGGGTGTTAGTTATGGCGGATGGTATGTTGATACAATTAGGGCGATTTAAACCATTACATAAATTTTCACAATTGCTTAATGCATTTGTGGTTTCAGGTGATGAGTTAGTTAATAAAATTGCTTATGTTGATATGAGGTACCCAAATGGTTATTCGGTACGCTGGCGAGATAATGAACGAATGGTTTGGTAAGTAATATTTAGAGAATAGTTGGTAGGTGGGAGTAATCTTGCTCTTAAAAGAAGCATGAAAGGCAAAAGTAATGGCAAAACAAACAGATCGTAATTTAATTGTAGGCTTAGATATTGGGACGACTAAAGTCGCTGCTATCGTTGGTGAAATCAACGAACTAGGCGAAGTGGAAGTGATCGGTATTGGATCTACACCTTCACGTGGTTTAAAAAAAGGTGTTGTGATTAATCTAGAGTCGACAGTTAATTCAATTCAGCGCGCAGTTGAAGAGGCGGAATTGATGGCTGGCTGTGAAATTACATCTGTCTATGCAGGGATTGCTGGAAGTCATATTAAAAGTTTAAATTCACACGGCATTGTTGCAATAAGAGATAAAGAAGTTTCACAATATGATATAGATCGTGTCATTGACTCAGCGCGTGCAGTTGCTATACCGGCTGACCAGAAAATACTACATATATTACCGCAAGAGTTTGTTATTGATATGCAAGAAGGCATTAAAGAGCCAATTGGTATGTCAGGAATACGATTAGAAGCAAAAGTGCACATGGTTACAGGAAGTGTCAGTGCTGCACAAAATATTATTAAATGTATACGCCGCTGCGAATTAGGTGTTGATGATATTGTTTTAGAGCAATTAGCTTCTTGTTCATCAGTTTTAACAGAGGATGAGAAAGAGCTGGGGGTTTGTTTAATAGATATCGGTGGTGGAACAACAGATATTGCAATTTTTTCTCATGGTGCAATTAAACATACTGCAGTTATTCCAATTGCAGGTGATCAAGTCACCAATGATGTGGCCGTTGCTTTAAGAACGCCAACACAAGATGCAGAAGAAATTAAGCGTTTACATGGGTGTGCGTTAACACAGATAGCTGATGCTAATGAAATGATTGATGTGCCTAGTATAGGTGATCGTCCATCACGGAAAATATCTAAGCAAAATTTAGCCGAAATTATTGAGCCGCGTTATGAGGAGCTAATGCTGTTAGTGCAAGCAGAATTACGGCGTAGTGGTTATGAAGGTTTGGTTGCGGCAGGAATGGTTTTAACCGGAGGAAGCTCCAAAGTAACGGGGTTAGTTGATTTGGCAGAGGAAATTTTTCATATGCCAGTAAGGCTAGGTTTTCCGCAGCATGTGGCCGGGTTGACAGATGTTGTTCAAAATCCAATTTACTCAACAGGTGTAGGGTTGTTGTTGTACGGTAGAGATCATTCTCTTGGAAATGAGCAATTGTTAGAAGCTGGGGAAGGTGTCTTTTCTAGAATGAGAAATTGGTTTCAAAATAATTTTTAAGTAATATTTATTGGGTAGGAATGAGGCAAACGTCATGAAATATGAATTAATGGATTTAGGGTTAGAGAATGCAGTTATTAAAGTCATCGGTGTTGGTGGCGGTGGAGGGAATGCTGTTAACCATATGGTTAACAGCCATTTTGATGGTGTAGAGTTTGTCTGTGCTAATACAGATGCACAAGCATTACGTCGACTGGATGTGGATAGTGTTATTCAGTTAGGTGCTGAATTAACAAGAGGTTTAGGTGCAGGAACCAATCCAGAAATAGGTAAAGAAGCAGCAGAAGAGAATAAAGATTTAATCCGTGATGTGTTAGAAGGCGCAAATATGCTTTTTTTAACCGCTGGTATGGGCGGTGGCACAGGAACGGGTGCAATTCCAGTTATTGCTGAAATTGCAAAAGAGTTAAATATTTTAACGGTTGCTGTTGTTACTAAACCTTTTGATTTTGAAGGTAAAAAGAAGACATCTGTAGCAGAGCTTGGTATTGCTGAGTTAGAGAAACATGTCGACTCATTAATTATTATTCCTAATCAAAAGCTTTTACCGGTACTGGGTGCTAATGTCACTATGATGAAAGCATTTGCAGCCGCTAATGATGTTTTGCTTGATGCCGTTCAAGGGATTACAGAGTTAATTACTCATCCAGGAATGATCAATGTTGATTTTGCTGATGTAAAAACAGTCATGTCAGGTATGGGCGCAGCAATTATGGGAACAGGTGTTGCTAGCGGAGAGAATAGAGCAAGAGCCGCAGCAGAAAAAGCAATCTCTTGTCCTTTATTAGAAGATATTAATTTACAAGGTGCTCGCGGTATCTTAGTAAATATTACGGCATCTGATATGGGTATTGCTGAATTTGATGAAGTAGGTAATATTGTTCATGACTTCGCTTCAGATGAAGCTATTATCAAAATTGGTACGGCGATTGATGAAACCTTAGGTGATGAAATTAAGGTGACGGTTGTTGCAACAGGTATGGGTGCAGTAAAAGCAGCAGTAAACAAACCTGTTAAGTTAGTTCCTGCTAGTATTGCGACGGCTGGAACTGATTACTCTAGTTTAGACACACCTACGGTCGCACGAAACAATGCTTCTGATGGTAGAGAAACGCGCTTTGGAGTACAGCCTAAAAATAGTTCAGATATGGATTATTTAGATATTCCTGCATTTTTAAGACGTCAGGCTGACTAAAGAAAAAATAATAGTATTTAGCGTATTGTTAGGATTTGCCTCAGAGCATATACGCTAAATATTTTTTCTTAAAATGCACAGTAGATTTAAAATTTTTAGTAAAGTGCGTGTATAAAGTTACTTTCAGAAAAATAAGTAATAGCTTATTTTACGCGAGCATTAATTTTGTTAAGTTTTGAAATTAATACCCTCTAAGCGAACTGAGTAAGGTTATTAGGTTAAGGTTAATGATTAAACAAAGAACATTAAAAAATACAATTAGAGCCACAGGTGTAGGTTTACATACAGGTGATAAAATTTATCTAACTTTGCATCCTGCAGAGATAAATTCAGGAATAAAGTTTAGACGTGTAGATCTTGAAGAGCCCGTTGTTATTGATGCTATTCCACATAATGTAGGGGAGACTACTTTGTCGACTACGTTAGTGCAAGATGGTGTAAAAATCTCAACGATTGAACATTTATTATCTGCAATGGCAGGGTTAGGAATTGATAATGCGATTGTTGATGTCAGTGCTGCAGAAGTGCCGATTATGGATGGTAGTGCTGGCCCCTTTGTTTTTTTAATACAGTCAGCTGGGGTTGTTGAGCAGGATGCACCTAAGCAATATATTAAAATCAAACGTGAAGTTAAGGTAGACGATGGAGATAAGTGGGCTTCATTCGTACCTATGGAAGGGTTTAAAGTTACTTTTACCATTGATTTTGAACACCCCGCAATTGCAGATAACGTAAAAACTGCCACAATGGATTTTTCCTCGACTACGTTTGTACGGGAAGTAAGTCGTGCGCGGACCTTTGGCTTTATGAAGGATATAGAGTTTTTAAGGGAAAATAATTTAGCATTAGGCGGAAGCTTAGATAACGCAATTGTGATTGATGATGACAAGATTATCAATGAAGGTGGGTTACGTTATGCTGATGAGTTTGTAAAACATAAAATGCTGGATGCTATTGGTGATTTATACTTATTAGGGCATAGTTTAATCGGAGAGTATAAAGGTTATAAATCAGGGCATGGTTTAAACAATCAATTGCTTAGAGCATTGATGGATCAGCCAGATGCATGGGAAATGGTTTCTTTTGAAAATGATGATGATGCTCCGATTCCTTTTATGCGTTCAGCTGAAACAAGAGCTGGTGATTAGTCAGCCATCATTATTTATTTTGTTTTTGTAAAGTAGCACTCAAACTTAATAAAGCATCTTTCAATTTTCCTTCTGAAGTGGCGCCGGCATTATTTCGGAGGGATTCAATAGTTTCTTCTGAAGGAATTATTTTTTGTGATGTATTATCAGCTTCAAATGGAGCGGGTGATAATATGCGTACACGAACTTTTTTAATTTTTTCATTACTCTGTGAGTTAACTGCTGTTTGTATTTGATTGCTACAAAATCGTAGTTGAGATGCCCACATTGCAGAACTGACATAAATCATTAAGCGGTCCTCATTAATCACGCAGTCTTTTATAAAGGGTCTTATCTGAATAGGACTGGCAGAGACAATGATTTTAAGAATTTTTCTGTGTTTTTCTATATGAAAAAAAATAGAAGAAGGTATCCCTGAGAAGGATGATGCATTTTTAAAGCTCATAATTAGGTCTAGAATAAGTCGTTTTAATAAGGCTTAAGTATAGGGCCGTTGATAAGCCAGAGGCTCCAAAAATCATAGCCATTACCATGATTTGATAACGTGCAGCAATAAAAGGTGAAATACCCGATAAAATTTGCCCAGTCATCATGCCGGGTAAAGAGACTAAACCAACAGCAAATAAAGAATTAATGACTGGAATCATGGCTGCTTGAAATGCAATATTTCGAGCAGAAATATATACTTTGTTCTGCATTTCCGAATGAAAGCGTTCAGCGGCAAGGCTAACACTATTCATTGCACTGGCAAAAATCATTCCTGCAATGGGGATCATGTAGTGGGGAGCAAACCAAGGTCGTAATGAAAGTACGCCTTGAGTAATGAACAGTATGGTTAAACCACTTCCCAAAAAAATAGCGAATAAAGCATACTTATATAGAGCGGTTCGTTTTTCTTTTATTGAGCCTAATGCAATCCAGCTTGATGCAATACACATAGTGAATAAAATAAATAAAATTAATCCGCTATTTTGTGACTTAAAGATAAAAGCTAAAGCATAACCCACTAAAAGTAACTGGCTGAGCATACGCAATAAAGCATACAAAGAATTTTTAATGCTTAACGACCAGCGTAAAAAAATGAGCAATACAAATAAGGCGGGTGTTAAAGAAAGGGCAAGGTTAGTTAGGCTGATTGTTTCTAAGCTCTGAGTCATGCGCTTATTAAGCTTATAAGGTCAATGTTTATACATGAGTATTTATGGAGGTTGGCATAAATACTCATGATTTTAGGTGGGGTGTTAGTTATTGAAGTGATTTAGGCTTTAGAGTTTGTAAATCATCATGTCCGTTAAAATCAACCCCTACACTAATAATAAAGCTCGTGGCTTCTTCAATGCTCATCGCTGATTTTACAATTTTTGATTCGTGCACGATAACTGTAAACCCAGAAGTGGGGTTGGGAGATGTCGGTATAAAAAGAATATACATATCTTTTTCTTTATTAGTTACATAGGCAGGAACCCATACATCTTCTTTTGGGTATTCAGTAAAGACAACCTCACGAGACTCTTTTTGTTCGTGCCCAGAGAACAGATTGACTACTTTTTTCGTGACACGGTAAATAGTATTTAATAAGGGGATATGATTAACAACATTATCAATCAAACGAATAATCCAAGAACCACCGACCATGCTTAAGCGGTACCCTACATAGGCCAGTAAATAAAAACTAAAAGCAAAGATAGATAGAGTGATTAAATAATTATCCCAATAACCATAAACAAATTTAAAGGAACCGGAAATGATATCTTGCATAAATAAAACGATTTGTAAGATAACAACGATAGGGATAAAGGCTAAAACACCAATAAGAAAGTAATTCGCAACTCGTTTTAAATATTTAGTCATTGAAGGCTCCATGTTATTTTTATTATTGATTACACATTTAATGATTTAAAGAACAGTAAACTACCTGAAATAGCTAAGAAAATCGCAAAAATCTGCGAATATTTTTTGTTGTCTAGACGACTATATAGAAATTCATCTGTCAGTAAAAAGGTAACAACAGATACTTGCAGTAATAGCATAATATCTGGATAGGGCATTCCAGAGTCATAGCCCATGAAATATAGTGTTAGTAATTGAAATACAGCAAAAGTTGAATAGCAAATTGCAATAGTGACACGGGTATTGTGCTTGGGTTGGTTTTTTTCATGAACTAAAGCGGTTAGTAGCGAGCCCCCTAAACTGGTAATGCCATGAATAGCTCCCATTAATATTAAATAAGATTTTTCATAGCGAATTATGACTTGGAGGGTTCGTTCGATTCGTGGTGAAAAGCTTTTAAGTGCTGTAAATATTAAAAATAAGCCAATAATTAAATTAATATTTAATTGAATGTTGGTAATGACAAATAGAAATAGAACGACAAAAGGAACGCTATAAAGCAATACATTTTTATACAGCTTTAAATCTATATAAGTGTAGTGCTTTAGAATTTGAAAGGTATTAATCGCAATAGAAATGGGTAGCACGATGGACAGTGCATAGCTAAAGTCATACCCAAGTAGTAGTAATAAAGGTGTGCCAAATAAAATAATGCCGACACCAAAGATAGACTGAATAATGGTCGTGAAAAATATTACCGCTAAAACATCAACTGACATATCTAAGCCTATAAGGTGTTACATAAAATTGGCTTAAGTATAACCTTGCTAGTTTATTTATGCATAAAAAAATAAGAGCGGATAAAGCTTTATTATTCAGTTGATTTTGCCCAAGAAAGGCACTGAATTTACGAAATAATTAAGTGTTTTTGCATATTCTTGATTTTTTGTATTGATGGGGCATACGTAATTACATAACTCATTTTTGATGAAAATTATTGGGGTTTATTGGTTTTTGTATCTTTCGTAGACTCTTAATTTGTAAGTATTCAGAGCCCCCTAGTTTATATTCTCAAGCTGCTAGTCAGGTAGCTCCCCCTCCTGCTGGAGCATAGGTATCTACACAAGTCTTAAAGCCAATAGGTAAGTGAAGGTTCAAAAGAATCTGTAGCCCGTATGAAGCTTGCGTAATACGGGGTTTCGATGCGCTGTTTATCCCGTATTCCGT
>ENA-ORXI01000201-ORXI01000201.1-sediment-metagenome-genome-assembly--contig:-NODE-201-length-47841-cov-12.301022_pt1 | contig 47841 bp, 46 predicted proteins | sample MGYA00237861_ERZ511468 | MGnify/ENA primary metagenome ERZ511468 (study PRJEB26299, sample SAMN06266213) | sediment metagenome | isolation source: Hudson Canyon methane seep mesocosm | place...
AATGAATGCTGTCTTGGTAAGAAGGGCATCACTTATATTTTTCTGTACCTTCATAGCCGGTTTTGGGGGTTTGAAAGTCCATGAAAAATTAGAGGCAATACCATAAAAAGCCGTCGTTGCAAGCGTGAGCACCAACACAGACATAAATACAATAGGTTTTTGGAGCTGTGAGATCATAATAAAGAGACAGAAATAGGTTAGGTATTTCTATGTGCTACAGTCCGTTGTGCGCAATGAAATAATCAATAGTTAAAAAACATTAATTTAAGAACAGAGGCATATTTTTGAATCAGCATGATAAATCAAAGGTGGTGCTTAAAGAAAGTGACCAATTGACGCGCGTCAATATGTCACAATTGACCCCTGCAACCCATTCAAATGAAAACGTACATCACGAATCTATGGAAGCAATAAGGCACGCAGGCCCATTAATTAAACGAGTATTTTTTACTAGTGCTCTTAAAAAATAACACCGTAGATGATCGGTATGGAAATAGTTTTTTGTGTCGGTGTGATTTACAGGGGTGGCTTGTTCAATCAGATATCAATCTATGGGTTCATAACAGATAAGACGTCGATTGAGTGCGCTCCAAAAGACAATTTACCCGCTGAATGAAATTTATCAGACGATAGAACATTTCTCTATTAGGGCGGTCTATATTTCATACCCAGCAAAAAAAATCCATCCAAACCCTTTGGTTCTATGACAAAAACAAAGGAGATAAGATAATGGACATTATAAAACCAATCATCATAACGGCAACGATTCCAATTATTATTTTTATCGGAGGGATTGGCTTGTTTTTTATAGGCATTGATTATATTTATGAGTCTTATCATGCGTATTTTTTTAACAACTCTAATGATTGATTCCTGAAAATGGGTCATGGTTTTTTAATGGATGTTTAGCAGGTTTAAAAAACAATCCTATGTTGATAATAGTGCCCTCCAAATACCACACTCACTTCTCTGAAGCAAAAGTGCAATCCCCCCACACCGCTCAAATCAAACGTAGAAAATATTAACTTAGAGGTGTTTTTTGGCTTGTTGTTCACTGGCCAAGTGTTTTAGACGATGTATTTCGTTCGATAACGCTATTTCAAAACTCTCAGAGGTCATCACATTACCCTCTAGCTTAATTTGGAGTTTTTGAAGCATCTGTAGTGCTTTAGGTAAATGATCTCCTTTGTGTTCATCTAGATAGTCATCGAGATAGTGTTGTGTGGCAAAGTCTTTTATATCAAGTTTTTCAAGTCTCATATCAGCACCTCTTAGTCAATACACCGCGCGTAAGCTCTTTATTAGAAGAGCCTTGCTTACTCGTAATTAAAATGATTGTACATAATAAATTAGCAACGTCACCCCATCTTCAGGTTGTAACAATGTAGATGATTTATTTAAACGCAAAGTTCCTCACATTTAGCTTTTATCTATTCCAGGTAAGCGACTATTAACACGCGGCGGCTACTTTCTGTCAACGCACTCAGCACTCTTACCACAGTAACTCCTGACATGTGTAGTAACACTTTTTGTTAAAATTATTTTGTTTAAACTTACTGCACTGTAATTTTATGCACTATTTCTGATTTTTTTGGGTCTATAAATTAGCAGTGAGGGTTAGCCTATTTATGCAAGACCGCACTCATTTCATAAAACAAATCCTGCTATAAGTCCTCGCCAACACAGTCATTAAAGGCTAAACAATGATTAGTAATAAGGGCAGATTAATCCTCTCCACTGCTCAACCGCATAGGATCCTGAGCGAATGGCGTCCCAACAGTCATCGTCGCGACTAAATCAGAGTTTATGCGTACCTGTCACGACAATGATTGCTAGGGAGAATTATCATGTTTACACCCGAAGTCATGAAAAAACTCATGCTTAATCAAGAAGTCATGGAAAAACAATTGGCTCATGCCACTCAAAGATACGGTCCACAAAGTCGCGTGGCTAAGATGTGGAAAGAACAATTAAAGATCTTAAGTCAGTCATTAAAAAAGGTTTCATAGCACTATATATCTTAAAAAAATTTAACCGTATTAAAATGTAGCCCCACTGCAATAATATTAGTTAATAATCACACCGTCCTGAATTGTGATACAAGGCGCACTAGGTCATTGGGTCGACATTGACTTTTGGGCGCCCACTTTTAAAGCCCTAAAACCACATAATTTTTCATAGGGTTTATTTATCTTTGTGGTATTGAGTATAAAAGATCTTTAGGTGTAAGCTAGACGTTAAATACCTAGAATTGATGTCAATATTTTTCTGGAACTATTCGGTTTTTATTGGGTAAAGAGAGTTAGATACTTCTACCCACATAAAACTTTGGACTCTAAATAAAATTTAACAATGGTAGAAAACATGGAATTCATTACTAGTGCAGTAAAAGAATTCAATGGCATCGTATGGGGCGTTCCCATGCTAATTGCCATTTTAGGCACAGGTTGTTTTTTAATGATTGGCTTACGTTTCCTACCCATTACGCGGTTAGGCATGGGTTGTCAGTTATTGTGGCAAGGCCGAACGGCTAAAGGTGAAGGCGACATCGCCCCATTTAGCGCCTTAATGACATCCCTTGCAGCAACAATCGGTACGGGTAATATTGCCGGCGTTGCTACTGCAATTTTTATCGGTGGTCCCGGGGCATTATTTTGGATGTGGTGTACCGCATTGGTTGGCATGGCAACCAAGTATGCCGAAGCCGTATGTGCAGTACATTTTCGAGAAATCGACGAACGCGGCATGCATGTGGGCGGCCCAATGTATTACATAAAAAATGGCTTGGAGAAAAAATGGGCCTGGCTAGGGACTGCATTTGCAATTTTTGGTGCTATCGCTGGATTTGGTATTGGCAATTCTGTGCAGGCAAATTCCGTCGCCGATGTATTATTGTCTTCATTTAACATCCCTGTTGAAGTTACCGGGGTTACATTGATGATCCTGGTTGGCATGGTGCTCATTGGCGGCATAAAACGCATTGCTAATTTCGCCAGTAAATTAGTGCCATTTATGGCATTCACTTACGTCAGTTTTGGCTTAATTGTTTTAGCCATCAACTTTAGCGCCATTCCTGAAGCTTTTAATTTAATAGTTACAAACGCATTTACTGGCACCGCTGCGCAGGGCGGATTTGTCGGTGCAGCGGTTTGGGGGGCAATTCGTTTTGGTGTTGCTCGAGGTGTTTTTTCTAATGAAGCTGGATTAGGCAGTGCACCCATTGCTCATGCTGCTGCCGCAAATAATAGTCCGATTGATCAGGGATTAATCGCCATGTTGGGCACTTTTATTGACACCATTATAATATGTAGTATTACTGGCTTAGTCATCATCACTTCTGGCGCCTGGACCAGTGGTGAAACCGGAGCATCACTGTCCTCCCTTGCCTTTGCCAAGGCCATACCAGGAGGCGACTATTTTATTGCCATCGCCCTCACCATTTTTGCTTTCACCACAATTTTAGGCTGGAGTTACTATAGTGAACGTTGCATTGAGTTTTTACTCGGGGTTAAGGCGATTATACCGTTCCGCATACTTTGGGTTATTGCAGTGCCCGTGGGTGCTTTAGCGCAGCTCGATTTTATCTGGCTACTGGCTGATACTTTAAATGCATTAATGGCATTACCCAACTTAATTGCGCTTGTTTTACTGGCGCCAATGGTTATTCAATTAAGTCGAGATCATTTCAAATCAACTTCTCAATCCTAACAATTCCAGCATTATCTATTCAGCATCCACTAAAGCCATTAGTGTTAGAGCGCGACAGTCCTTTTAGGCGCAAGTGAACGCGCTAGTAGAGCCAATAGATGCGGGGAAAGGGTTAGCCTTGGTGAGTCACTTTGGATAAACAGAGCGGCATGAAGGGCGTGTAAAAACTACGGCCGCACCAGAGGATGATGCGCCCGTAGGTCGTACATAAATATAACATTACAAGATGAGCACCAAAACTCTCACTTAAAGGTTGTAATAAAAAAGATGAGATTCATGGACTCACAAATAATAAGATAATATTAAGCGCAAAAAGTTCCATCGCTCTTAAAAATGAACAGAAATGAACTTTTATTATGTTGATTTTTACCACAGGCAGGTACTTTGTGTGCTTGTTCCACTAGCTCTTTGAGCTCACGATACGGCGTGTTTTTTTGTCATTGCTTTAATTTACGCACGAGTCGCGTTACTTTTTTGCAAAAAGTATTCTTTGAGATAGTGTCACCTTTAATGGCTTCACTGACGCAAGATAGAAGGTCAACTTAGCACTCCGGTGAAGGGCTTTTTGAATAGCCACAGAGCAATGAAGAATGGCTTCATGGGGGATTGTGTGCCGTCACTATAAAACTACGGTCATAGACAAACCGTTACGATCCAAAAGTAAATCAAAGGAAGTTCCCGACCTGAATATTAACAATAAAAGAGAAGGTAACTGGAAAAGTAGATGGCCTTGGCCACCTTACAATGTGATTTTAAGTATAGAGAAGCACTTATATTCTTTTAATATTTTCCAGCTACCCGACTTGTCCGACTACCCCTATTAACAAAAGTTCAGTACTACTAATTAAAAGAGGTTCTTGAGTTTTACTCAAATCCAGCAGCAGCATCGACCAGATCCTTCTGAAGTCAGTCCTAGGCTGATTCTGTAGCAAGGACGATAATGAAAATTAATTCTAGGCCATTTCGTTGACGACAGCGGTCCAGGTTTTAGCAATATTGTCATGGTTATAACCCCCACCACCCATCGCTAACAATCTACCCTCGCACATCTCATCAGCTAATTTATAGAGCCTTTGGGTCGCATAAGCATGTGCTTTTTCACTGTATGACAAGGTGGTAATGGGGTCTCCCTGTATACTATCTGCACCACATTGTAAGAGAATAAAATCAGCATCCTGTGTGACCAGGAACTGCTCTGCTTGTTCAAAAGCGTGTATAAAATCAGCATCACTGGCATGAGGCGCCATAGGTATATTGAGTTTGCTCCCTTTTGCAGTTCCTAGCCCAGTTTCAGATTCTGAACCGGTGCCAGGGTATAGAAAACGGCCATCTTCATGTAAGTCAACAAAGATCACTTCAGGATCGTCTTCAAAACTATAAAACACCCCATCGCCATGGTGTGCATCAATATCAACATAAGCAACACGCCGGATATCATGTTGTGCACGTAAATATTCAATAGCAATGCCACAATCATTAAATACGCAAAAACCTGCCGCAATATGGCGGCGTGCATGATGCAAGCCTGCGATAGGAATAAAGGCACGTTTATATTCTTTTTTCATAATGCGATCTATTGCATCACAGACAGAACCCGCAACCGTAGAGGCCGCTTCATACATGCCGATAAATGCAGGCGTGTCACCTTGATCCAAATAACCTATACCGAACTTAGATTGTTGTTTAACTTGTTCAACATAGGCGTGGGTATGAAACAATTCCAATATTTTTTGGTCAACAGATTTTGGCTCTAGTACAGCCACTTTTTTTTGCAGGGCTTGTTGATAAAACGCCTGTTTAAAAACATGATGACGTTGAGGACCAAAAGGGTGGTCATTACCAAACCCATAAGCGGCTAATTCATCGCCCAAATAAACACAGCAATCGTATTGTTGACTCATAAGGTTATATGTACAATTTTTCTCTTAAGAAAACAAGTCGCGATGATGTTATTTAATTTCTGCTCCATTTAAGTTGTTAATAGCCTGTATCTAACCCCGTAAAATAAGCGTCCATCAATAGCTGTTGAGACATTTACACATTTCTTTTTTCTTTCACCATTGTTTTTGCCACAAAGTTACCCATAAACTAAAACGTTCTCTTATGTAATTAGACTCATTAGTTCACAGAACGTTGATCAGATGCAGTCTTACGCCTGTGTGAATAAGCGCTTAAAACAGCGTTTTTCACAAAAAAATGTGCTCTTACAAGTGCTCAGCCTTTGTTTTTATCTAACATATCCTTTAAATTTGCAAACGGGTTATGGGTGGCACCGGGTGTAGTAGTACGATCAGACGGTCCTCCACCGCGTTGTGCCTCAAGTTGTCGTTGATGTTCATTATCATGGCAATACAAGCACAATAATTCCCAGTTGCTGCCATCAGAAGGGTTATTATCATGATTATGGTCACGGTGATGCACGGTAAGCTCATGAAGGTTCTTACGGTCAAATTCCCGTGTACAACGCCCACAGATATGCGGATACATTTTTAAGGCCCGCTCACGATAACCCGTATCCCGTTGCTCACGGGCACGTCGTGCATCAGCAACAACACTATCTAATTTATCATTGGGTGAATTCATAAAAGCATCCATTAAGTAAAACTATCGTTTTTAACACGCATTGATCTAACAACTCATTTGAAACAGCTCTGTTATTGTACAAAAAAATCCCCATAGAATACTTTCTTTTACAACCTAACATGATGCGGTAATAACTATCGGTTGTGTGCTCTTTATAAATTGATAACCCCCATGATTCTAATAAATGCTGATTTGGAAAAAGGTAGAGCGATTGTTATGTCTGAGGTCTTGAGTAAAAAAGATATTTGGGTGTATGCTAGATGTTGATTATATTAAAGTTAATGGCATCAGGTTTAGGGATAAAACTACGAAAATGAAGCTTTTACTGACTATGATATTCATCGTTTGTTTGATGAATGGATGCTCCCTAAAACAGGGAACATTATCAATTTTTGGCGGTGAATTTCAAAGACATATGATTCTTGCAGAACAAGGGAATGCTGATGCACAAAATAAATTAGGCTGGATGTATGTTAAAGGGAAACGGATATCACAGGACTATCAAGAAGCCATAAAATGGTTTACAAAATCATCAGAGCAAGGTCATGTTCATGCGCAATACAATTTAGGACAGATATATTTCCAGGGGAAAGGAATCTCACCAGATTATCAAGAAGCCATAAAATGGTTTCAGCAATCAGCAGAACAAGGAAATGTTAGTGCACAAAACAAATTAGGCTGGATGTATATCAGAGGACAGGGCGTTAACGCCAATAATAAAGAAGCTCTAAAGTGGTTTCAAAAATCAGCACAACAAGGGAATGTTGATGCACAAAATAAATTAGGCTGGATGTATGTTAAAGGACAAGGTGTTGAAGCGAATAATAAAGAAGCTGTAAAGTGGTTTCAAAAATCAGCACAACAAGGGCATGTTGATGCACAAAATAATCTAGGCGTGATGTATTTCAAAGGCACAGGTATTTCACAAGATTATATAAAGGCCTACCTGTTTTTTAATGTGGCTGCCAAAACAGGCAATCAGAATGCTAAAATAAAAAAGACTCTTGTTAGCAGAAAAATGACACCCGAACAAATAAGAAAAGCAAAAGACTTAACCACTAAATGGCTTCAGAATCAATATTGTTGGGATGCCGATATGGGTCACTGTGAAAAGAAAGCTGATCAGGGAGATGCTGATGTTCAATATAATTTAGGAATCATGTATGACCAAGGACAACGTGTACCCCAGGATTACAAAGAAGCCATCAAGTGGTATACGAAGTCAGCCAAACAGGGGCATGCTGAAGCACAAACTGCTTTAGGACGTGTCTATGCGCATGGAACAAGTGTTCCTCAGAATTATAGTGAAGCAGTCAAGTGGTATAGAAAAGCAGCAGAGCAAGGTGTTGCTAATGCCCAATATGAGTTAGGGTTGTTGTATGCGCAAGGACAAGCAGTTCCACGAGACTTTGTTATGGCGCATATGCTGTGGACGGTTTCAGCAATAAGTGGTCATAACGATGCTGAAAAAAATAGAGCTATCATTGCCAAAAATATGACCGAAGCACAACGAGAAGAATCGCAAAAATTAGTCAACGAGTGGGTTCAGAAACATTAGTCACTATTGTATTGATTAAGGACTCCTATGAACTGAACAAGCCTTAACAAGGCAAACTTTATTAGGGATCTATATTTGACCTTTGATCAGCCCATTATCCTAAAGTTTTCCCACAACAATTGAAGAGAAAGGGGCATGTTAAGCATTCTTTAAAAACGTAATGGCAAGTGGTTTTTCATTGAATCGGAAGTACTTTATGTCAATATTTCTAAAAATTTTTGCTTCAAGGCTAGCGACCTTCATTATCCATTTTTTGTCTGTGACAACCGCAACCTTTGAGATATTTGATATGCCTATTTCGAACAAATATTTAAATTCTTCGATAATAGCTGAAAGCTCAATCCCTTCGAAACCTTGTATTTCTTCATAGATGACAATATTTCCATAATGTTCTGTTTTTTCTTTCGCATTTAAAAGTACAACTGACATATCCGCTTTGGTGATTTTTCCTAAAATACAAAAGGCAGTGGCATTTTCAATGCCTATATCAATTATTCTTAACATCGCTTTCCTCTTGTTATGTTTTTTTAGTGTCTACCTTTAGACAGTGATACAGCCTAAATTATTCAATATTATCTATAACGCCTGTCTCTGTTAATATTATTCAACACTAAAGATTAATAGTCATCATAAAAGGTTCCTTAGTACTTACACTGCCCGCAATCATAGCGACTCGCCTATGATTATAATTTGGAAGAAATAGTGTGTTGTTATTTTGTGAAATAACGCTTGAAAAATAAATCGACCGCCCCCATATTTTGAGTAAGCATAAGTCTAAATGTAGAGCATGACTTTTATTTCTAAATATATTGCTTCTCAAGGAGAATATCTGATGACTAGAATTGATTTAACACCCCTATACCGTAGTTCTGTTGGTTTTGATCACTTTGCATCTTTATTTGATTCAGCACTGAGTACAGATAAAGCCGTACCGAATTATCCCCCTTATAATATAGAGGCAATGGACGAGCACCATTATGCCATTACCTTAGCGGTTGCTGGTTTTTCAGAGGATGAGTTTGATCTTCAAGTTGAAAATGGAATTTTAACTGTATCGGGTAAGAAACAAACCGATGAAGATACTCGAAAATATCTTTATCAAGGTATTGCTACAAGATCATTTGAACGTAAATTCAATTTGGCCGAGTATGTTGAAGTCACTGATGCTACAGTTGCTAATGGGCTCCTGACTATTCAGTTGGTTAGGGAAATTCCAGCGGCATTACAACCACGTAAAATAACGGTTAATACAACTCAAGAAGTTATTGAAGATAAAAAAGAAGCGGCTTAAATTCTTTACAAGAAACGAAAAGTTTGCCGCATTTGACCAACTTTGCTTAATTTATGAGTAATCGTATGAATAATTTAAAACATGACAAGTCTAATGTTCATTCTACATCAATCACAAAAAAGCATTTAGTGAGGGCGCTTCTTTATGGTGTTGCTGTCACCTTTGTTGTTGTAGCCACGGCTTCTTGGTTTTGATGTAATTAAATGTGATTAGCTATTGCCACAACTGCATTCAATTTTTTTTCTTCATGATGGTCGCCGATCTTTTTTCTATAGCGTATAAACGGCACCGCAATGAAATGAGAAAGGCTTTGTAATACCCTGTGGTTATTGGGGTAGTTACGGATAAAAGACAGCCAACCAAACGGTGACACTATCAGGGTCAGTCCATGAAACCTTGTGTCTTCGGTGAGCTAGAATGTTAATGTAGTCACCAGGTTGAAGCCGAACCTTGTCACCATCCTCAAAGGTGATCTCCCCGGTCCCTTGTAGAACCACAACCCACTCATTCTCCGCTTGGTCATACCAGCCAGTTTCGGGTGAAGTATGTCCTTTTGAGAGTATGCGTTCGATTTTTACATTAGGTTGGCAGAGAAGCTCTTTGATTTGCTCATGGTTGATAGGGTCAGGTGAGGGTGTGAATAGATTGCTCATGGGTAGCCGTAGCGATTCTGTTTATCTGATTGAGAGGGAATAGGATAGCCTTATTTGTGACAATATGTCACAGGAGTGAATCTAAAATTTTAATGTATACTCTGCTACCAGTTGTTGGTGGCTACATGCGGCTACTGTTTAGCTTTAGAGCAGAGAAGCTCTTTTTCCTATTACATTAGGGTATTTTCAACGACCAAATAAATAACCATTTTTTTATATTATATGACGCAGTGATTACATTGTGTTTACATCTTGAGGGTTTAAATGAAGTTTATAAAATTAATTATTATCACCAGTCTTATTATTCCTTTTGCGGCTAATGCTGAAACAACGCTTAACCAAAGCGATATTTTAGGCGGTTGGACGGTAAATTGGGAAGCGAATAATCCAACCGGCGAGGGTGCAAGTATTATTTCATCTATTGATACAACTTGGGCATTTAACGCTGATGGCTCAATGACGAGTAGTTCTGTTGATTCTGACCCCTATACAAGAGTTTCAAATTTCTCCGCAACATTAAAATATCGCGTTGAAGAAGGTAAATTAATTAAGCAAGTCGCTCCTGGAAGAAGTACAGAAGACTCGTGTGCTGTAGTTGAAATGAACGGCTCAGACTTGTTACTTAAATGTCGTTTTCGTTACTACTCATTAACCAAAAAATAGATTGTTTTATTTTCAGTTTAAAATCAGGGAATCATTATTAGTTTCTGTATTAGATTGAAATACGACGCTGATTGGTAACAAAGGGTCTAGTGTATTATCTGTACTGGTTAAGGTAATACACTAGTTTTTATGACTCACTAAAAGTAAAGCAATGGTACATTACAACATTTAACATTCCAGAAACTGTTATTCTGGCATTGAAAAAACACACATGCTTTTTTAATGGTATGAATCATCAAATCCAAAACGTACTATGCCTAAGCAAGAACATCTTTTACACTCGTTTAAAGAATCCATTGATTCGTATACCTTACCTGATCGATTTACCTTCCCATTTTATTATCAACCACATCCGTTGTGTCTGTTAGCTGTAAAACAACTGCAAGAATATCTTGAAACTCAATCCGATTGGCAGCGTAGCTTCGGTTTATCCGGCAAGACAAAAGCTGCAACCGGAAAAATGTTTGGCGTTTTATTAGTGCACAATCAACACGGTGAAGTGGGGTTTTTATCTGCCTTTTCCGGAAAAATTGCTGATAACCTTCATCATCCCCATTTTGTTCCGCCTGTGTTTGATATGTTAGAACCCGATGGTTTTTTTAGACGAGGTCAGAATGAACTAACGCAATTCAGTAACCGGATTAAGCACTTAGAAAATAACCCTTTAATTACAACATATACAGCAGAACTCACTGCTAAAGAAAATTCAGCATTATTAGCCCTACAAGACCATCGTGCTCTGATGATAACTGGGCGAAAGATTAGAAAAGAGCGGCGAATGAGCGCCCAAAAGATCTTGAACTCAGAAGATTTATTACGGCTCAATGAGGCGTTAGCAAAAGAAAGTATTCAACATAAAAACCAATTAAGAGATTTGAAATTTTATTGGGAACAACAAATAAAAATTACAGAGAACCCTCTTACACAGATTACCCATGAAATCGCAGATTTAAAAATGAGACGCCGAAATTTGTCGAATTCATTACACCAGTGGTTATTTAATAATTACCGGTTCTTAAACAAGGATGGCGTTTATAAAAACCTGCATGATATTTTTAATACCACATCTCAAAATATCCCGCCGGCGGGAGCCGGGGAATGTGCGGCCCCGAAACTCTTACAGTATGCCTTCCAACATGATTTAAAACCTCTCGCTATGGCAGAATTTTGGTGGGGTCAATCGCCTAAATCAGAAATCAGAAAGCACAAAAATTTTTACCCCGCTTGTCTCGGTAAGTGTCGACCTATTTTATTGCATATGCTTGATGGCATTGAACTTGATAAAAATCCATTGTTAACTAACCCTGCCGAGGGGAAAACTATTCAGATCATTTATCAAGATGACGTTATGGTGGTCATTAATAAACCTGCGGGGTTTTTATCGGTACCGGGAAAAGACATTGAAGACTCCGTTTTTTTTCGAATGAAGCAACAATTCCCCTTAGCAACCGGTCCTTTGATTGTTCATCGATTAGATATGTTAACTTCAGGACTCATGGTGATAGCCTTAACTAAAGAGGCACATAAAAAGCTTCAAAAACAGTTTATTCATCGTGTGATTAAAAAACGTTACGTGGCGTTACTAGACGGTCTATTAGCTACCGATAAAGGCATCGTCGATTTACCACTCCGTGTTGATTTAGATGATAGGCCACGGCAACTGGTCTGCTATGAATACGGCAAAGTAGCTACAACAAAATGGCACGTCATTGCTCGAAATAACCAGCAGACCAAGGTCTACTTTTACCCTATAACCGGACGAACGCACCAACTTCGAATTCATTCTGCACATTTCAACGGTTTAAATATGCCCATTGTAGGTGATGATCTTTACGGTACCCAAGGTGAGCGTTTATTTCTCCATGCTGAAACTTTAGAATTGAATCACCCCACAACTCAAGTGGCAATGAAATTTCAAGTTGATGCAGAGTTTTAGAAAAGTCAGGCTATCACCAAACCTGTTACCCGAAGCTTTTGATTAATACCTAACTCAATCATATAAATAAAGGGGCGTTATACGCTGTTTATTATTCACTTTGGCTTTAACGATTCAATCTTTGCCTCTATTCCATGTTAGAATCTTCGCCTAAATTATTACTAGGACATATTAAATATTATGGCATCAACGAGCACAGAGACTATTTCAGAAAAAGAATCAGGATATTTGGAAACCTACGGATGGATTATCTCGCAGCAATCCGGTATTACCCAATTTGGCCTATCAGATGCTGAATTAGAATTTATTATTAAGGGTATTAAAACAGGGCACCAAGGAAAACCTGCTGCTCAAGACCCACAACTGATTAGTCAAGAGATGCAAGATTATCTCAAAACAAGGGCTGAAAATAATATCCCACCAGAACAAAAAGAAGCGATGGCTAAAAATGCTGAAACGGCGCAAAAAAATATAACTGATGGTGAAGCTTTTATTGAGAAAATCATCAATGAAAATAAAAAAATAAAAAGCACAGAAAGTGGCCTGCATTATGAAATACACACTGCAGGAAACGATGTGAAACCAACAGCTACCGATCAAGTAAAAGTTCATTATGAAGGTAAACTTATTAACGATAAAGTTTTTGATAGCTCTATCGCACGAGGAGAGCCGATAACATTCGGTCTCAACCAAGTTATTAAAGGCTGGACTGAAGGGCTACAATTAATTGGTGAAGGTGGGAAAGTAACCCTCTATATTCCTTCTGATCTTGCCTATGGAAATACTGACCAATCAAGCATACCTGGCGGATCAACATTAGTCTTTGAAGTTGAATTGATTACCATCAACCCTTAGCCATAATCAGTGTTTATAAAACACACTATAAAACCTTCAAAGTCTGTTATTAGCGGTTCGATTGACAATCGCTAATAACTAGAAGGCGTTTCAGATTGTTTTTGCATTGACCTCAGGGCATACATTCCTGAGAGGGACGTTGTATTCGGAAGGTACTGACCGCTCTTGTTGATTTTTTTGGGTTATATGACCCAAAAAACTTGGACTATAGGACATTTTGTCGCGCGTCAAAATGACACATTTCCAAGACTAAAATTTTCTCGTAAACTAACTTTCACAGTTCAAAACTCTCCAAGATTTTGAATCGTTAATTAAGATTTTCTAAGTTTTGGTAACCAGTAAACATTCTAACGAATGTCTTACTTACTCCCCCCCTCAAGGCTGGTTACCTCCTTTTTTATCACCTTAGAAAACATCTTGTTCTAATCCGCAAAGTATTCTCACACACATTACTTATTTTTTATCTTTACACCCTTCGTTAGTCCTAATTCTGTGTAAAAGCCTAACTCAAAATCTAAGCGATAGTCTAAAGTTGATTGGCGTTTAATAATGGCGTATTTTAATGATAAAAACTGATGGGTATTAGAAGGACAGAAATGAAAATAAAACACCTCAGAGAAACCGACTACTTAGCGAGACATTGGCGCTATATTAGTACACATACAACTGAGCCTTACATAGTGCTATTGTAAGGCTATGGTTTTGTTGTTTTTTTGTGTACTAACCACGGGCGAATAGGGCGCCCAAGTTACCCGCATTAAATACATACCCAAAAGGTAGTCTTTCAAAGACTACTCATTAGCGCTATCTTAGTGATCGTAGCTATTAATTTACTACCTTAAGAAAATTACAAACAGAGGCTTCAATTTAAAATGTTTATCACTATTGGAAAGCTGGCAAAAAAGGCCCATGTGACCGTTGAAACCATCCGCTACTATCAGCGTAAAGGGTTGTTGATAGAGCCGGAAAAACCAGTCAATGGCTATCGACAATACCCGATAGATGATATCACCAGGATCAGATTTATCAAACATGCCCAACAATGCGGATTTACCTTAAATGAAATTTCAGAACTACTCTTTATGGATAGTGGTCATTGCCAAGATGTACAAAAAATGGCTGAGCAGAAAAGCCAGCAAATTAATCAGCAAATAAAAGACTTAATCGCACTTCAAAATGTGCTCGACAGCGTGGTTGAAGGTTGTCAAGAATCCCAATCTACAGAGAGTTGCTCTTTCATCGACGCCCTTTTCAGGCAATCACAACAGCCTGAATCATCGAATAAATAATGTAATCCTAGTGCCGTAATACAACGTTAAGACAGATACGGATACTAAAATACCAAATTATACATTGAATTTTTGTCCCCACTAGCTGTCACAAAACCCTGAAGAACTGTACATCTCTTTTGCAAATAATACTTGACTCTGTTCTATGGAACGGGGGTTAGACTATATGCCCAATCCGTTGACTCTTGCATTTTTCACCTATTTGGAGATGACAAGCAACAAATATTTTGGAGAACCACCATGGAACTTGAACAAGAAAAAGCCCCTAAAAAAATCTCATGGCTAGGTATTGGTGCCCTATTAGCGGCCATCGGGGCATCACTCTGCTGCGTTGCCCCCTTACTGCTTTTATCCTTAGGCATTGGCGGTGCATGGATGAGTACCTTAACGTCAATGCAGGCGGTTCGGCCCTTTTTTTTCATCCTCGCCCTGATTTTTATTGGTTTAGGGTATCGCCAACTTTATTGGGTTACGGAAAACTGTGCTGAAGGTGAAGTATGTCTATTACCCAATAACATGAAGAGACAACGAACCATCTTCTGGCTGGGTTCAGTCTTTATTCTTCTGCTATTGGCATTCCCTTGGTATGCACCGTATTTTATCTAAAGGAGATTCATCATGACCCCTAAAATTTTATTGTTAGTATTGAGTTTATTGGCAGGATTTTTTCTGATCAATACCAGTCAAGCGGAACCCATAGTTCAGGCACAAAATAGCAATCAATCTGTGACGCTTGATATGCAAAACATGACCTGTGCCATGTGTAAAATCATCATAAAGAAAGCATTACAAGGTGTCGATGGTGTTCAGGACGTTAAAGTTGACCCTGAGTCCAAAACATCTACAGTGATTTTCTCTCCTCAAAAAACGACTATTGAAGCCTTAATTAAGGCCACCACTAATGCCGGTTATCCTGCGACCATTCGTCAACCCAAATAAAACAGGAAGCACTATGTGGACTCAAAAACTACAAATAGAGGGTATGACTTGTCCCAGCTGTGCCATCAGCATCGAAAAAAAACTCAATGTATTGGAGGGTGTCAATATTAAAGTCTCGTACCCTGAGCGTTTAGGTGTCTTGAAAGTCAGCGGTGCAATGAGTCTCAATTTGCTAGTCCCTCTCATTGAAGGACAAGGTTATCAGGTAACCGCACTGGATAATACGCTAGCTACTACCCATAGTAAGCGTTCGACTTTCGACGGAAAAAATGAACCACTCCATGTCGCCATTATCGGGACCGGGTCGGGTGCTTTTGCCTGTGCGTTAAAAGCCGTAGAAAGTGGCGCTAAAGTCACTCTCATTGAACGTAAACCGATCATTGGTGGCACTTGTGTCAATATTGGCTGTGTGCCTTCAAAAATCATGATCCGCGCAGCACATATCGTCCATTTACAACAAAAACATGGCTTTGACGGTATTAAAATACAAAAACCAGTAATAGATCGCAAACGATTGTTGGCTCAGCAGCAAGCCAGAGTCGATGAACTTAGAGTGGCAAAGTATGAAAATATTTTAGAATCCAACCCGAACATCAATCTCGTTAAAGGGAATGCTCGATTTAAAAGTGTAAACACCCTCATTGTTGACCAGGACCACGGTAGCATGACCGAAATACCCGCCGACCGATTTCTTATTGCGACGGGTGCATCACAGAGTATCCCCTCCATTTCCGGATTAGCAGATACGCCTTATTGGACATCAACAGAAGCCCTAGAAGCAAAAAAGCTACCGAAACATTTGCTGGTCATCGGTTCATCCATTGTCGCCCTAGAATTGGCGCAAGCCTATTTGAGGCTGGGTAGCAAAGTCACGTTGTTAGCACGTAACTCAATCTTGTTTCGAGAAGACCCGGATATTGGCTCAGAATTGCATAAAATTCTGGAACAAGAAGGTATGACCATCCTGACACATACTCAAGCAAAATCGGTAAGCTACAAGAAAGGCCGGTTTTCATCGGGGAAATTTACCGTTAAAACCATTAAAGAACAAACGCTTAAAGCCGACCAGATATTGATCGCTACAGGTCGACCACCCAATACTCAAGAGCTGGCATTGGAAAAAGCAGGGATAGCTGTTGGGACCGACGGAACCATTACCATTGACGATCATATGTGTACTAATGTCGAACATATTTATGCTGCAGGTGACTGCACCAATCAGCCCCAGTTTGTCTATGTTGCCGCTGCCGCCGGTACCCGTGCCGCTGTCAATATGACCGGTGGTGATGCTGCCATTGATTTATCAGCGATGCCAACTGTTATGTTTACTGATCCGCAAATGGCTACCGTAGGGCTAACCGAAGGGGAAGCACAAATAAAACATATTGAAACCGATAGTCGTCTACTGCCTTTAGAAAACGTACCGCGTTCCCTGGCTAACTTTGAAACCAGAGGTTTTATCAAACTGGTTACAGAAAAGAGGAGCCATCGTTTGATCGGTGCTCAGATATTGGCTTCGGAAGCGGGTGAAATGATCCAGACAGCCGCATTGGCAATTCATAACCAAATGACCGTTGAAGACCTAGCCGGTCAATTATTTCCTTATTTGACTATGGTAGAAGGCATCAAGCTTTGCGCACAAACCTTTAACAAAGACATTAAAGAGCTTTCCTGTTGTGCCGGGTAGTATCATTGCCTGAATTGACGAAAATGGGTTAACCCGTTAATAGTATGAAAGCGCGCCTAGCTCGATGTGAGGGTTCATGATTTAAAATAACTAAACTTATGTCCCACAAAAAGTCTGATAGTGCCTATCGTGATCACTGGGTGTATCTTGATAATTTTTTGTTGTTGTGAGTTCATCATAGGGAGATCGTAAAACAGTCAGAAAATCATCTACGGCTTTCGTCTCGCCCGTTTCCTGACAACTCTTTAAGACGCTTTCCACATGGTGGTTTCTGGGGATAACGACTGGATTACTTTTTTTCATTAAGGTTTTGGTGATTTTAATATCGACTTGGGTCTGAGCTAAATGCGCCCGCCAGGTGTCATACCAATCCCCTAATTTATCTTTTAAGTCATTGGCAAGGTTAGTATTGTCTAGTGATTGCGTTAGTTCAGTAAACAACTGGGTATAGTCTAATTTTTTATTTTTCATGTTTTCTAATAAGTCTGTAATCAATGCATGATCACTGGGCGTTATTTTCGGTAAGCCTAATTTACGGGCTAACATTGAGAAATAAGCCTGTTCAAATTGTTGGCTAAATGTCATGAGTAACGGCTCAACGAGTGCGATGCCTTCTTTTTCATCTTGATTAATTAAAGGAAGTAAACATTCTGCCAGCCGCGTCATATTCCAGAAAGTAATATTCGGTTGATTACCAAAAGCATATCGACCTTGGGTATCAATAGCGCTATAAACGGTATTGGGATCGTAAATACCCATCATAGAACAAGGGCCAAAGTCGATAGTTTCCCCCGAGATAGTCACATTATCCGTATTCATCACACCGTGAATGAAACCCACACGCATCCATTCAACCACTAATTCGATTTGTTTGGTCATGACCCTTTCAAGGAATTGAAGTGGCTTATTGGTAGGGGTATTGTTGATCTCAGGAAAATGACGATTTATCGAATGTTCTAAGAGTGTTGTCAATGATGCGATGTCATTTCTAATGGCAAAATATTGAAATGTGCCTACCCGAATATGGCTTGAAGCGACTCGGGTAACGACCGCACCCGGTTTTAAGGTTTCTCGATACACCGATTCACCGGTTGTTACAACAGCCAAACAGCGTGACGTAGGAATAGCCAAAAAATACATCGCTTCACTCATAATGTATTCACGTATAGCCGGGCCTAATGCACAACGCCCATCACCTTGTCTTGAAAATGGCGTAGGACCAGAACCTTTAAGTTGTATATCAACACGCTGATTATTTTTATCCAACATTTCCCCAATCAAATGTGCACGGCCATCACCTAACTGTGGACTTAGATGTCCAAATTGATGCCCACAATAGGCTAGGGCGATAGACTCCGCATTTTCAGGCAATTGATTGCCTGAAAAATATTGTGCTTTAAGCCTAGCGTCGCTCGCTAGGGATTCATTTATTTGGAGATTGTCAGCCAACTGAGTATTCCAAAATAAAAGTTCAGGATTAGCAACCGGTGTCGGGATAACGCGCTGATAAAAAGCAGCACCTAGATGAATATAACTGTTAGAAAATTTCAAAATTATTGACTTTAAATAGGCTGAAACGGATAAACATTAAAATAAGGCCATTCAATTTTACGTTTCAATCGTGTTGTAATGAGGTTCTTATTGATTATACGTATCCTACAGACGATAACCAAAAAGTATGTGACGATCTATTGAACAAACCTACATTTAATTTCCGTCATGAAAAAACTCATTTAAAAGCTAATCATGGTTATTTAATCATCTGGCCCTCTTAACTCAGAAAAATTGAACTAAAAGGATTGTCCTGAGTCTTTAAATCTGAAAGTATTTTTTAGTCTTTACATGCATCAGGTTTTTTAAAATAATAATTTAATTATCAATCCTTAGTTTATCGCCAGATGTTCAATTTATTTTCTGAACAAGAAATAAATTGCCTAAATTTCACTAGATGCCTATGATGTTGCTGGAATATAAAAGCTATAGTTTATCAATACTGCCGAAACCATAACGTTCCGAGTAGAAATAATTTATGCCATAAGTTTCAAAATAGGCCATGAATCACTAATTACAATTTTGGATGAGTACGTCTTATGAATGATAAAATTAACGCACAAATATCAGCTTTTATCGATGATGAGTTGACGCATGAGGAGTCTCTAAGTTTTTTAGAAATGATTTCTCGTGAAAAACATCACGAAGACACTTTTCACCGCTATGTGTCCATTCGAGAAGTTATTAACCCAAAAACTTTACTACAAGCCGACACTGACTTTGTTGCGCGTGTTAGAAATGAGGTTCAAGACGAACCTGAAAGCAATTTCCCAGATTTTTCAGAAACTGATGCAACGGTTATTTAATACCCTTTAAACCTTGATTCTTATGGCGATAAACTAACCCTTAAAAAACAAAGCTGAATGGTGAAGATCCAAAAAAAAACTTAATTACCCTCCCAGGAGGGCAGGTAATTAAGTGATTTTTTTAAAACAAATGTTATAAACAGAACTATGCCACTTTTTGGCGAATATCTTTACGCAGAAAATCCTTTAAACCACGGCCCAATTCCAGTGTTAATTTGGCAATAGCCTCTTCTTTTGGTAAAAATATTTTTGACTCATATTTAGTTTGAAAGAAAACAACATTCTTACGATATGAGGCCAGAGCCTTCTGTACCGTGTCGCATAAATAACATTCGGCTCCTGTCGGTAAGGTTGCGTCTAAATCACGTAGCATTCGTGGTGTAATTTTATTCATAAAACCTCCATCGTTAACCAGTCAAACCTTTCCAAGACTTATATAAGTTATTGATAATAATGATTATATACAAGACCACTCCAGTAATAGCTTGTTTTCTGTTGTTGCCAATACAATTTTTATGACTTTTAACCTGATAAGATGTTTGAAAAGCCTGTAAAACACTCGCTCAAACGTTTTCTGTCTAAGCGGGCCTGTTTTAGGGACCGTTGGGTCACTATTATGATGATCGAAAGGGCGTATTCAATATCGAATAATAAGATGCCAGAATACACCCTTTCTTGTGCATAACCACACTAGCCAAAATAAACCCGTCTAAAGAAGGGGAAGCAAACGGGTTATCTGTCTCATGCACATACCGCTTTAGAAAAGAAAAATTTATAACAGTTCATTTTCAATTGGAATAAGTTTATTTGCGGTCGGGGTAAAAAAAGAGCGTAAGACTCAAAAAGATCAAAACAACGGCAATTAAATGCGTGAACTCTTTTACACCCACGAAAGGAATAAAATAATAGCCTGAGGCAAGTGCCGCCAATACACTCGCAACGGTTGAAAAAGCATAAAGATTCCCTGCTTCAGTTGCCACGTTAGCCAGGGACTGGACACGCAACTTCAGTACATATGGCGTGACACAGCCCAAACAACTTAGAGGAAGGGTAAATAAGCATAGTGAAACAAACACAACCCCCAACCTATAGCCAAAATCACGCGCAACTATAGAAAGCGGTTCTGCAATATAAGGCAGCATAAATAACCACACGGCGGTCAATAGAATAAGTGTAGAAAGCGCACGGTATGAAGGTTTTTTATCCGCCAATCTACCGCCTAAAAAATAGCCTAAGGCCAGCGCAATCAATGTCACCGTTAATAAAGCTGTCCACAAAAACAGGTTAACGCCAAAATATGGGCCGATCATACGGGTACCCAGAATTTCAAGAGCCAAGATACTGGCACCACTGATAAAAACAGTACCATAATGGATCAATGAATCTTTCATAGGCATTCGCCGAAATATATAGTTAAGCTTTTTTTACAATCATTGTGCACCTGAAACACCTTCTGATAATTTTTGAGAAAAATCACCATAATAGTGATGGTTCTATAGTCTTATTCTTATAACTTCTGGTCTTAAAATTAATTTCATCGGCCCATAAATCAGAGGGGTTGTGATTATCAGTCAGTACCATTCCATGGGGTTTTCCAGTAAATAGATTCTGATAGGCCGTTACCACTACACCCCTGTTAAATGTATTCTCAATGGAGTCTTGCTTAAAAGAGCGTTGCCATTTATCAGCAATATCTAAATCCGATGCAAACATAATGATATTTTGCACCGCATCCTTGTTATTTGAAGTGGGTAACGCGATTACATGAGGAAAGACCTGCTCTAGAGTATTTAAAACTGAATGAATCAATAACGAGTCCCAACCATCAGAAATGATATTAATTGCCAGCACACCGTTGCTGTTCAGTCGACGGCTAGCAAGTTCAAATACTTCTTGAGTAAGCAAGTGGAAAGGGACTCCAGAACCTCCGAAGGCATCAAATACGATGATATCAAAGGAGTTATTTGTTTCATGAAGAAACTGCCGACCATCAACAGCATAGGCTCTTGACTTTGGAATACTTAAGTCAAAATGTTTATAAGCCATATCGATAATAACCGGATTGATTTCCACTGCGCTCATTTGCCACTGGGCATCTGCAAACGGTTTAATCGTAGTGCCAGCACCTAGACCAATCACTAATCCTTCTCCGGGTATCTCAAAAATATCTTTTACTGACTGCAATAAAGCAGGGTAAACAAAAGTAGACGAATTGAAAGACTTATTGATGCCCGAATGAATCTCACCTTGAATGATTAGGAACTTACCCCAATCTAAATCAACAACACGAATTTCACCGTATGGGCTCTCCTGAATATCGAGTAACCTTGGATCTTGCGTAGGTCCCTTGAAAACAATTAAACTCAGTGCCACCAATAAAAGAGGTGTATTAATGAGCAGCGGCAACCCTCGTACATGACCACTATAGATAAAAGCCGCTAACAAGCTCATTGAGCCCAGCACCAAGACAACCGACATGGCGACATTAAAGGTGCCAAAAATGGGGATAAAAAAGAACCCTGTTAATACCGCCGCAAAGATACTGGCCACCGTTGACGTGGCATACAAACGGCCAGCAATATGGCCAATAGTTGAAAGACTTTCAATACACAAACGAAGTAAAAATGGCGTCACCATTCCCAGTAAAGTCAGCGGCAAAGAAAATAAAAACACCGCACTGAGCAACATATCCCATTTGAGACCTAAAAAGAAAAATGCATCAACGATATCTTTCTTAATAAACGGAATAATTAAAGTCCATAGCGCACTTAACCAGATGATAACCACTAAGATTTGGTGTTTGTGATAGCGATCTGCCAAGCGGCCACCTAACCCATACCCTAAGCTTAAAGAAAGAAGCGTAACGGCAATGAGAGCAGCCCACAAATTGATACTGGCACCAAAAGCGGGACCTAATAGCCTTGTTCCCAATATTTCCAATGATAAAACGCAATAGCCTTCTAAAAAAATAAGTAAGCCCGCTAAAAACAAGTGGTTTCGAATCATATTTATTTCTAGAACGTGATGAAAAAAAGATAGCCGGGAAAAATTATAGACAGGTATACATTAAAAGAGAGACCCATAGGCATACTAAGAACGGCCCCTATTGAGACACTTGAGGTATTACGCAAAAGGTCAAACCTGAATTCAGAACTAAGAATGTGCAGCATTCTACCGTAACTTGAGCGAGTGCAGCAAAATTATCACTCAAAGACACCTTGCGAATCCTGCAATTAGCTAATTTAAACCGACTGATTTAACCGTTATGCAACGGGTTTACATCGATGAAAAAGAAAACGCTCAGGTACCTAGACGATACTCTTTTATGATTACTCAACATCTTCAGGGTTTACTCATAATTGCTAGCCCTAAAAAATGTTCTAATTTTGCTACGGTTTTTTAAATCCATTGAGTAATACAGTAAGGGCAAAGGCATGGTTCGTTTAATTATTGTTTTAGGGTTATTAAGTAGTGGTGTGTTTTTTGTTTTAAATCAAGAAAACAAACCCAAAGCGGATCAGCAAAAAATGATTACTTATGCACCTGTGCCTGCTACATCGCTGGGTCACGGTGACTCGATTAAACCCAGTACCTCACCAGAACCTGAAACCATAATATCAGCAACAAACAATAGCCTCATTCAACTTATTGTTGAAGATCTTAACAACACTCACGAGTCCGATGAAGCCGTGTTAAAACCCATCACTATAAAATCCCCATTAACCGCTTTGACAACTAGTGATAACACCGTTCGAGCAACACTGATACGATTACTCCCTGATTTAAAAGATTCTAATTTTTTAACAAAAGAGCAGGTGTTGATGCGTTTTATCACGCTGATTAATGACATTGCTCAAGGTGATATTCTCTTTAAGCACCGAAAATTTTTAAACCCAGTACGTTCATTCCCAGTGGTTAGTGTAGGTGAGTCATTAGTTCTCGATCCCCAGGGCTATCATCGTTTTGATGGGATCGTAAGGGCTTTTATCGCAGTTGATGGTGATGCGGCTATGGCTTTCATTAAAGAAAATAGCACTCTGATGGAGATAGGCTTTAATCAATTTGGTCATTCCAAAGAATTCACTCTACCTCAAATGTTGTTGCAAGCCATTGAGAAGGTACTGGCTGCTCCCATTATCAGAGAAGATATCAAATTAATAACAAAAAACAGTCGCTACCAATTTGCCAATCTTGATTATGAAACCTTGTCCGGTATTGAAAAGCAAATGATTCGTTTAGGCCCTGATAATACCCTTGCCATCCAAGAAAAATTAACCCTAATTAAGGCGCAATTGATTGAGGCCTCACTTTAATCTGACTCAATACAGTTTCTGAATCCACCCGTTGTGATCACAACCACTCATTCCGAAAAAAACGCCAACACTTTTTTGTGTCTATCGAAGACATAAAATGAGTACACGATGAAATAATCGTACCGTATCAATCCGGTGTTATTTATTTGGTATGGTTACCATTACAACTCAAACCCATTGATTTAGCCTGTAAAGCATCGCTAACCAACATGCAGAAGGAAAGGCCTGTATTGAAAACACGTTGAGTAAGGTCGAAACAAAACAATAATTATCACACCTTAAAGTAACGGCATTGTTTACAATTAGTACTTATTAGCAAAGACGTCCTCTACCAGCAAATTTTTGATAAAGGCAATAGGCACTATGATGTTAGAAACACTGCTCAGAAGTCGGTCATGGGGTGACTAGAATAGCCATGATAAACATAATCAAAATGATCTGCCTGGTGTTGTTACTCCTCACAGGACCAACTGTTTATGGTGCCAATTGTTATAAAAAACCCCATGATGTGGCAGATTGTAAGCGTAAGGCTGCACAAGGACTTAGCCGTGCACAAAATATCTTAGGCTTTGTCTATACCAAAGGCCGCGGTGTTCCTCAAGATTTTCAAAAAGCAGCATACTGGTACCGCAAATCGGCCCTACAAGGCTTCGTCCTTGGGCAAATTAATTTAGGCTGGCTGTATATGACAGGTAAGGGCGTTGAGCAGAATTATACCGACGCTGCAAAATGGTATGAAAAAGCTGCTTTACAAGGTGACTCCAATGCAGCCCTGCAATTAGGATTACTGTATCAAGACGGCTATGGCGTCCCCTTAGACCGCACTTTAGCGACTATGTGGTTTAGCATCGCCTCTGAACAAGGCTCCATTACGGCCCCAAAACACCAAGCAATTATTGCCCGCAAGATGAGTTCGAACGCGATTGAAGATGCTCGTGCATTAACCAGGCAATGGCTGAGGAATTTTATTATCACCGCCTTTTCAAGTGCAACCCAAAACCATTGTAACGCTCAAAACTGTACCCAGGATGCTGATTTATGGTTTGTCATAGGTAAACAATATAGTGATGCGCAATCGTCTTGGAAACAGAATTATAAGCGTGCATTACAGTCTTTTCAGCGCGCCGCTAGAAAAGGAAGCATTAAGGCACTGGTTTCCATTGGATCTATTTATGATCAAGGCCTTGGCGTTGCCCAAAACCATCAAGAAGCAGCCCTTTGGTATAGATACGCTGCAGAACACGGCAGTGCCAATGGGCAATTTAATTTAGGCCATATGTATGCCCGCGGTGAAGGTGTTATAAAAAATTATAATGACGCCGCTCAATGGTATAAACAAGCTGCAGAACAGGGGGAAACGTCTGCACAATATCAATTAAGCAAACTGTATAACGCCGGCCAAGGCGTAGAAAAAAATCCCTTGTTAGCCCAACAATGGTTGAGCCGTGCTGAAAATTCACAGAACGCTATAGAAAATAGCCGCGGTGATTTTTCCCGCGTCCAAATCTCAAAACAAGGCCGTTGGAACCTTTATACCCAAACCTGCTCGCGTGGCTTTACGGCGTGTCAGTTAACAGCGGAAGCAGGTGACGCCTGGGCACAGAATAAATTAGGGTTATTTTATAAAGAAGGTAAAGACGTCACTCAAAACTATAAAAAAGCAGTTAAGTGGTTTAAAAAATCCGCAGATCAAGGTTCAGGCCGTGGTTTTTATAATTTAAGCACGATGTATTTAAACGGTTATGGCGTTCCTAAAGATATTGATCAGTCAGAAAAATTATTAGCTGCGGCTAAAAAAAACTGGGACCGCTATAAATTAGCCCAATCAAAAAATGCGCAAATCCCAGTCATGGCGCCTGTGTCAATAGACAATCAGCCACGGCTTAAATAAAAGTGTCATCCAACCCGCAATGGCAATGGCTGGACCAAAAGGTATAGTAGTTTGTAAGTTAGAGCCCTTAATAAGTAAGGGTAATGCAAAGATTAACCCCACAATACTGGCTAAAGTAATCGTCGTAAAAAGGGTTTCCCAACCGCTTATCGCCCCGAATACCGCTAATAATTTAAAGTCTCCATGCCCTATCGCATCGATTTTACGCCAAATTTTATAGCCTTGGGCCACCCCCCAAAGGCTTAAATAACCCGTCGCTGCGCCTGTTATAGATTCACTCGGTGACAGAGGAAAGCCTATCGCTGAACAAAGGAGAATTAACCATAATAAAGGCAGGACTAGCGCATCAGGAATAATTTTATGGTCATAATCAATAAACCCAATAGCAATTAAATGAAAGGTGATAATCAAGACCAGTACACTCTCAACTGTCACCCCTAATTGCATAACAACCACTGCTGATGTTAAGGCTGTAAGTGCCTCAACCACAGGGTATCGCGCTGTAATCGCACCCTTACAGTGACTGCACTTACGGCCTAAAAGTAACCATGAAATGATCGGTATATTCTCATAGGCTCTGATTTTATGTTGACAGTTAGGGCATTGCGATTGAGGTTTTATCAGTGACAAGGGTATTTGAACATCCCTTGGCAGATCAAGAAAATCACGCGCTTGTTCGTTCCATTGGGCCTGTATCATCAAGGGTAATCGATGGATAACAACGTTTAGAAAGCTACCAATCAGGAGGCCTATTATGGCAAAAAGACTCACTGCCACAGTTGGTGTTAGGGTCACTAAAGGTTCTTGGTAAAAAGGCAGTAGGGCGTTGATCATGGAATTCATTTTAGTCAGTAACCATATGTTTTCAAGTCACAGCACTATGCTCTTTATGGATTTTTATGATTAAAGCAACACAACAATCCGATCACAACTATTTTCTGCTCTGCTCCTGCCATGGCGGCTACCCCAAAAATAGACGCTATTGAATATACTTAAAACATAAACTAAATAGGGCATATCACACACTTTTAAGATGAGACACTGTGCAATTATGGTTTATTGCTATAGTGAGGTGTGTTGAGGCGTGCTCAATACTCAACGATAATAGTGTGCAATAAGCCTGTTAACCCTTTATTCAAGAATTGTAGTTGTAAAAATGCTTAAATTTTTTCAAAAGCCGACGTCATCGCAACTCACCTGGCTTTTTATCCTTGCACCGCTATTGCTGACGGCGTGTCAATCAACCGGAAAAACAGCATCACTTAGCCCTTATCATGACCATGGCAATACCGCGTTGAAGGGTATTATTGCTACAGACTTTGCACCCGATGGAACCTTATGGCGCTTATTCCCCACAGAAAAAAATATATTTGTGGAGTACTCAACTGATTTAGGCCGTTCATTTAGTCAATCTTTTAAAGTTAATCCTAAAAAACAAAAGATTAATATTTGGGCTGAGAATCCACCCATTATTAAAGTCAGCCGCAGTGGTCGCATCCATGTGCTTTATTACGCCGATGAGGATCAGCGAGCAACTACTTATTTCAGTTATTCTGATGATCAAGGACGAACGTTTAGCACACCTATGTTAGTGAGTGATGAAGCGGCAACGGCAATGCACTACATGGATCAAATGCTAGTTGATTCAACCGGAAAAGTTTACTTTTTCTGGCACGATACCCGCCACGGCCGTCATGACCAAAAGTTAGGGTCGGGCATTGTTTCTTTATATTACACAACCTTTGACAGCCTTAACGGCCGTTTAGAGGACCAAAAAATAACCGGTGGGATCTGCTCGTGTTGTCGTACGGCAACGGCACTCACACCCGATGACAAACCGGTCATTCTTGCTCGAATGGTCTTAGAAAAAGGTATTCGTGATCATGCGTTAATACGATTACTCGATAACAACCAATGGTCAAAACCGATTCAAGCGATTACCGATGATTGGCGTGTAGATGCATGCCCTGAGCATGGGCCAGCAATATCGATTGATGATCAAGGTCGATCACATTTGGTTTGGTTTACCTTAGGAGAACAACGCCAAGGCATTTTCTATGCCCACACGGATGATTATGGTCATCATGTTAGCCATCCGCCATTGGCTTTAGGTGATCCCAGTGAACTCCCAGGACACCCTGATGTATTGGCTATTGATAACCGTGTTTATTTGACGTGGCAACAATTTGATGGGCAACAAACTGATATCATGGTCCAGCACTCCACTGATCGTGGTCACTCGTGGTCAAAACATAAACAGGTCCTGAGTGTCTCTGGACGTTCAGCGCATCCCAAATTACTTCGAAAAAACAAAAAGGCCTTTCTGATGTGGTCAACTGAAGCAAAAGGACTACAACTCATTAACATTACCCATGACTAACGCTATGACTATGTCTCGATTTACCATTTTTATCTCAACACTACTGTTGTTTTTTTCCGTTACCCTTTCTGCCAATGAAGCTAATACGACGAATGCTTTAAAATTAGGGAGCTATCAAACCATAGTTGAACAACAGGCAGGACACCCACTGGTCGTCGTTTTTTGGTCTATTACTTGTGCCTCTTGTTTAAAAGAAATGGCAACCATTAAAGAAATACACCAAGAACAGCCCCATTTACCTATCGTCATGATCTCTATTGACGATATTTCTGAAACACCTTTAGTTCAAGCCACACTCAAAGACAAAGGACTTAGCGATCTTGAATCATGGGTTTTTGCAGAATCTAACGCCCAACGCTTACGCTACGAAATTGATTCAAAATGGTACGGTGAAATACCCCGCCTGTATTTTTTCGATGCAGATCAAAATCGCCGTGGCATTAGCGGTAAAATCAGTAAAGCCGATTGGCTGGAATTATTAGCCGGTTAGCGTTAATGACGCCGTTGATCTTTAAAGATTAACTACGAAAAGTTTGACTGAAATATTTTAGGGTTTTTAAAAAAAATATGGCAAAATAACGATCACTATTTTGCTCCTAAACCCTCCTAAAACGCCTTTAATTGCCATGTCCCGCTTTGTTTATTTAATCCTTTTTTTACTTTTAGCGCATCAAAGCGCTTTAGCCGCTGAACATCATCAACATTTAACCGGTCACAACGAACATCTAAATGCCTTAGATAAGCTCATTATTAGTGCGCCACTCAATCAATCTGTGGCCCAGACTGCTTTACCGGTAACGGTTCTAGCCGGGGACAATCTCAGACAAAAAATGGCGGGGACAATTGGCGAAACACTGGCCAATGAGCCCGGAATCACCAACCAATCATTTGGTCCGGGTGTGGGCCAACCGGTCATCCGTGGACAAAGTGGCTCGCGCATTAGTGTGATGCAAAATGGCCTAGGCAGTCTTGATGTTTCTGCATTAAGTCCAGATCACGCCAACAGTACCGATGCTTTTTTTGCAGATCGTATTGAGATTTTAAGAGGACCGTCTTCATTACTCTACGGAAGTAGTGCTATTGGAGGTGTTGTCAATATTATTGATAATAGGATCCCGACCTTAATACCCGACCGTATCGTTACTGGGGCCGTAGAACAACGCTATAACACCGTTAATGAAGGTAAAACCACCGCCTTTAAAGTTGATGCAAACCATTCTTTTCTAGCTGTTCATCTTGACGGTGTTTTTAGTGAAAGTGTTGCCTTACAAATTCCTGATTATGCTGTTGACCAGAGCCAAGCGGGGGGCAGTTATAATGCCCAGAACCGTCTTGCTAATACTCAAATGCGAAAGCACGTCGGTTCTGCTGGCTTTTCGATTAACGGTGATTCAGGGTACATCGGTTTTTCAATTAATCATCAAACCAATAATTACGGTGTGCCGCCTGAAGAGACTGATGAAACCGTTCGTATTGATTCTAAACAGACCCGTTATGATTTGAAAGCTGAATGGTCCGAACCGACAAGCAGTATAGATAATATTCTTATGCGCTTGGCTTACAACGACTACCAACATGTTGAACTTGAAAACAACCAACCCGGAACCACTTATAACCATGAAGGTTTTGAAGGGCGGTTGGAAATAGCCCAATCGGCTTGGTGGCTATTTGATCACGGCGTTTTAGGCGTACAAACGCGAAACAGCGAATTTTCAGCGCTGGGTGATGAAGCTATTGTGCCAAAATCGTCCATTGATTCAATAGGCTTTTTTACCGTTCAAGATTTACACAGTGCCTACGGTATCTATGAATTAGGCTTGCGCGTTGAGCATCAATCTATTGATCCGGACAATCATGCCGCTACTAATCATATACCGGTTAGCGGCTCAGTCTCAGGCCTTTGGGATCTGGCCGATCCATTATCAGTCAGCCTGTCTTTTTCGCATTCTCAACGGGCTCCAGATATTCAAGAACTATTCATAAACGGCTCACACCCGGCTACACAAAGTTATGATGTTGGCAGCCAGAGTCTCACAACAGAAACCGCCCGCAATATAGAACTGGGGTTCCACTATGAAACCAATGGATTAAAAGCCGATATTAATCTATACCATAACTGGATACTCGATTATGTGGCGCGTATTCATTCCAATCAATATTATGATTTGGTATCCGAATCGATCAGTCAAAGCTGCAACAGTGGCTCTTGCCATAAGGTTTATAACGTTGAACAACATGACGCACAATTCCAAGGTTATGAGCTACAAATCATGGTGCCACTCGCCTCAATAGGGGCGCACCATCTAGATGCTGAATTTTTTAGTGATTATGTCCACGGAGCATTTGATAACCAGGGCGACATCCCTCGCTTACCCCCGCTACGTTATGGTTTTCAATTAACCTGGTATCACCCTGACCTAATGACCCATGTGCGGCTTACACGGGGTCAAAGCCAAAAACGACCTGGAAATAACGAGACCCCGACGGCGGGCTATTGGCTGCTTAATGCCGGCACCCATATGACTGTGGTTGAAGATAGCCGTTCTCGACTGGTTTTTTATGCGAATGCTAGAAATATTTTGGATCAGACGATACGCCAGTCAACCTCTTATCTTCGAAATATTGCACCACAACCCGGTCGCGGTTTTGACATGGGTATACGGGTTGAGTTCTAAAAAAAAGCCTCGCTAACAACCGTCAGCGAAGCTTTTTATCAATAACATCCTTGTTAGTTAAATTAAACCCTAGGGGGAGCATTAATCTAAAACTTGAGTCCCTTCAAGTAACACTCATTATAACGGCTAAAAAAATTAACCTCTGCTCTTGAAATCCTTTTTTCTTACTTTGTGTTATATGCCGCATTGTTAGCTCGCCTATTTTTCGTTAAAAAAACGATTAATTTTAACCACAAGGCTTTCTACGCCTTTATAGGTTAATTTTTTCTGCGGCCCTTTAACTTCAACAACCCAATGCGCGCTAATTTTTCCAGTTTTGGCATCGACAAGTTTGACTATCAAATAAGCAAATAGAAAACTAGGTTTATGTAATCGACCTACTAAAACATAATCTGCCTGAGTTACTCGCGCTAATTGTGCCGCAACATCGGGATGATCAAAAAGGTAGCCAACACCGCCATCCAGTTCTGCTTGCAGGTTAGAAGTGACCGGTTGAATCTGATAACCTGCCGTTACTAACTGCGTGTCCAACATTGGCTTAATTGCTGCCGTACGTTCTAATTCAGAAGGAATACCGGGCGCTAACGTCATATCTCTAAGTTCAAAATCTAAAACTACAACACGAGTTTGCGCTTGGGCAGTACTCGGCAACCCGATTAACATAAAAAATAAAACACTTAAAACCCTACAAAAATACTGTTTACCGTCAATCATAATTAACAGTTTACTAAAATCAGACCCGTACTGTTAAAAAGACTTTTTTTATTTCAGCTATCCATCAATAGGGGTATGACAGGGGAGAAAAGTATAATTTTATTTTAATGATTCTAAAATCATGCCAAAATATACAATTTGAAAGTGACAACGTGAATAGCTCAATGGATGAATTTCAGCGCATTAACCGCTTACCCCCTTATGTTTTTAATATTGTTAATGATTTAAAGGCCAAAGCCCGTGCTGCCGGTGAAGATATCATTGACTTTGGAATGGGAAATCCAGATCAACCGACACCGAGGCATATCGTTGACAAAATGGTTGATGCAACACACCGTAATGATACCCACCGTTATTCCATTTCCAAAGGTATTCCGCGCTTAAGAAAGGCCATTTGTAACTGGTATAAAAACCGTTATGATGTCGACCTTAATCCTGAAACCGAAGCGATTGTAACTATTGGTTCAAAAGAGGGCTTAGCCCATTTAGCCTTAGCCACCTTAGGCCCCGGCGATGTGGTCATGGTTCCTAATCCTGCCTACCCCATCCATCCTTACGGTGTCGTTATTGCGGGGGCTGATTTACGTCATATTCGTATGGAAGAGGGTGTGGATTTTTTTCAAGAGCTTGAAAATGCCATCATTGACTCTTGGCCACGCCCTAAAATGCTTATTTTAAATTTTCCGGGCAACCCAACCACACAATGTGTGGACTTAGATTTTTTTGAAAAAGTGGTTGCGATTGCTAGAGAATATAAAATATGGGTTGTTCATGACATTGCCTATGCCGATATTGTTTTTGATGGTTATAAAGCACCGTCTATTCTGCAAGTCCCAGGGGCTAAAGAAATTGCTGTTGAATTTTTCTCACTGTCTAAAAGCTATAACATGCCCGGTTGGCGTGTCGGCTTTATGTGTGGTAACCCTGAGTTAGTGGCCGCGTTAACGCGGATTAAATCTTATCTTGATTACGGGATGTTCACACCGATACAAGTCGCCGCCATTACCGCCTTAGAAGGACCGCAAGAATGTGTGGCTGAGATCTGCGAAATGTACCGAAAAAGACGTGATGTGTTATGCGATGGCTTAAACGCCATCGGTTGGCCTGTGGAAAAACCTAAAGCCACGATGTTTGTCTGGGCACCAATCCCTGAACAATTTAAAGCCATGGGTTCACTCGAATTTTCTAAAAAGTTACTGATCGAAAGTAAAGTTGCAGTATCACCTGGAATAGGGTTTGGTCAATATGGCGATCAATTTGTTCGTTTTAGCCTTATTGAGAATGAACACAGAACCCGCCAAGCCATCCGTAGCATTCGTGATATGCTCAAAGGGTACAACGCGGTATAATGACTCGTTTGACTATCTATCATAATTTAAAGTGGAGCTTGATTTGGATCTTGTAAGAATAGGCGTGTTAGGACTCGGAACGGTTGGCGGTGGCACGGTTAATGTCCTAAACCGTAATGCGGAAGAAATAACCCGCCGCATTGGTTGTACGCTTAAAGTCACTCATGCCTCGGTTAAAGATCTTTCTCGTGACCGGATCTGTGATACCGCGGGTATTGAATTAACCACAGATTCATTTGCGATTGTTAATCATCGCGATGTCGACGTGGTGGTTGAATTAATTGGTGGCGATACGCTGGCTAAAGAATTAGTCATCACGGCCATCAATAACGGCAAACATGTTGTAACTGCCAATAAAGCATTGATTGCATTACACGGCACTGAGATTTTTGCCCTGGCGGAAGAAAAAGGCGTTATGGTCTTATTTGAGGCCGCTGTAGCCGGTGGGATACCGATTATTAAAGCGATCCGCGAAGGCCTGAGTGCCAATAAAATTGAATGGCTAGCGGGTATTATCAATGGTACCGGTAACTTTATCCTAACGGAAATGCGCGATAAGGGCCGTGATTTCGCCGATGTTTTAACAGAAGCACAAGCGTTAGGCTATGCCGAAGCGGATCCAACCTTCGATGTAGAAGGTATTGATGCGGGCCATAAGTTAACTATTCTGGCTTCTATGGCCTTTGGTATTCCTCTGCAATTTGAACACCTGTACCATGAGGGCATTACTCAAATTTCTCAACAAGATGTTCAATATGCCGAAGAATTAGGGTACCGAATTAAACATTTAGGCATCGCCCGTAAAACCGATCAAGGCATTGAATTACGGGTCCATCCCGCCTTAATACCCGATAAAAGATTATTGGCTAATGTTGATGGGGTTTTGAATGCCGTTGTCGTTCAAGGCGATGCCGTTGGACCTACGCTTTACTATGGCCCGGGGGCAGGGGCTGAACCTACGGCCTCAGCAGTTGTTGCTGATATCATTGATGTAGTTAGAAATATTAATGCTAACCCACAACAGTTGATACCGCACCTATCCTTTCAAGCACCGGCCTTATCAGCAGACCCTATATTGCCGATTAATCAGATTGTTGTTCCTTATTACTTACGTATAACGGTTACTGATAATTTAGGCGTTCTGGCTGATCTAACTAATATTTTGTCGTCACAAGGCATTAATATTGAAGCCTTAATTCAAAAAGAACCCTACACGGAAGGGACTGAAGTAGATGTTATTATTATCACTTCAAAAGCACTGGAAGAAAAACTTAACCATTCTATTGCCCAAATAGAAAATCTTGATACGGTTATTGGCAACGTCAAACGTATTCGCGTCGAAACATTAGGATAAATCTATGGCATTCAGAGCACATTACACCGGCCTTATTGAACGATACCAAGAACGACTACCGTTTAATTCTGATACCCGTATCATCAGCATTGGTGAAGGGAATACCCCTCTGATCCCCTTGCACAATATCCCTCGGGCGATCGGTAAAGAGGTTGAGATTTATGCCAAATTTGAAGGGCTAAATCCAACCGGATCTTTTAAAGACCGCGGCATGACCTCAGCAGTAACCCAAGCGGTATCTGAAGGTAGCGAAGCAATTATTTGTGCCTCGACAGGTAACACTTCAGCCTCAGCGGCAGCCTATGCTGTACGTGCTGGTATTAAGGCATTTGTACTCATTCCTGACGGTAAGATTGCGCAAGGTAAACTTGCCCAAACCCTAATGTATGGCGCTAAAATCATTCAAATTAATGGTAATTTTGATGACGGTATGCGCTTAGTTAAAGAGATCGTCGACCATGCTCCAGTGACCATCGTTAACTCGATTAACCCGTATCGCATTGAAGGTCAAAAAACGGCTGCTTTTGAAATTATTGATGAATTAGGCGATGCACCTGATTATCATTGCTTACCGGTCGGTAATGCGGGCAATATCACCGCTTATTGGAAAGGGTACCAAGAATATTCAACGGACCAAGGCGCACTTAAAGCTGTCGTCAAAAAACGACCCATTATGTGTGGCTACCAAGCTGCCGGCGCGACGCCTTTTACTTTAGGCTATATGGTCGATGAGCCTGAAACAGTCGCTACGGCCATTCGTATCGGTCATCCACAATCGTGGGACTCAGCTTGGGCGGCCCAAAAAGAATCAGGAGGCTGGTTTGACTGCTTTGCTGATGAAAAAATACTTGAAGCACAAAAAATGCTTTCTGCTTATGAAGGTATTTTCTGTGAGCCGGCCTCGGCAACCTCTCTGGCTGGAGCCTTAAAAGATATTGCTTCAGGTAAAATACCTGAAGGCAGTAAAATAGTCTGTACCTTAACCGGTAATGGTTTAAAAGACCCTGATACCGCTATTGCACAATCAACCATTAAACCGACCACTGTAGAGGCAGAACTGGGTGCTGTGAAAAAAGCCATTCTTGATAGCTTATAACTGCATCCTGTTTTTTGTGACTTATACCGCCGTTACAAATGACTATTTGTAACGGCTTCAATTTATGTTAAAGACAATAGTTCAACGCACCGTTGATTATCAACGCGATCAACTCGGAGATCTAGATTCTGTTTTAAAACGCATTTATCTCTCTCGGGATATTTATAGTCCCCAGTCACTGGATTATTCTTTAACCCAATTGCCTTCACCGTCGCTTTTATCCGGCATGACCGCAATGGTTTCTGCATTAACAACGGCGCTTAACGAACAAAAAAAAATCCTCATCGTTGCTGATTTTGATGCCGATGGCGCCACCAGCTGCAGTGTTGCCATCAACGGATTGCGCTTACTTGGCGCACAACACGTCAGTTATTTAGTGCCTAATCGCTTTGAATACGGTTATGGACTAACCCCTGAAATCGTGGCCTTAGCAGCACAATCTAAACCGGACATTATCATTACCGTTGATAATGGTATTTCTAGCCTTGAAGGGGTTGAAGCTGCCCAAAAAGCCGGCATCCAGGTGTTGATTACCGATCATCATTTACCTGGCGATATCCTTCCAGCCGCGCAAGCTATTGTAAATCCCAATTTAATAGATGATCAATTTCCAAGCAAGGCTTTAGCCGGTGTCGGTGTTATTTTCTATGTCTTATTAGCACTTCGTGCCGAATTACGTTCAAACGGCTGGTTTACTCACAAGAAGATTACCGAACCTAATCTAGCGCAGCTCCTTGACTTGGTCGCTTTAGGAACAGTTGCTGATGTAGTACCGCTTGATCATGTTAATAGAATCCTAGTGCACCAAGGTTTATTGCGTATTAAAGCCGGACGAGGCTGTTCTGGGATCAATAGTCTGATTAAAATTTCAGGCCGTCAGCAAAACAACTTGTCGGCAACCGATTTAGGTTTTGCGATAGCACCGCGGCTTAATGCAGCAGGGCGCCTCGATGATATGGCGCTAGGTATCGAATGTTTATTAACCTCCGATGCCACGCAGAGCGCAGCGATGGCGCAACAATTAGATCAACTCAATAAGGAGCGCAAAGAAATAGAGTCTGATATGAAACAAAGTGCGCTGGCCATTTTGGCATCTTTACCCGAAGATAACCTTAACGCTACAGCACCGGCATTGTGTTTATACGACCAACACTGGCATCAGGGGGTGATCGGTATTCTAGCTTCTCGAATCAAAGACAAGATTAACAGACCCGTGATTGCTTTTGCCCAAGCTGATAACGGTCAGCTTAAAGGGTCGGCCAGATCCATTACGGCAATTCATATTCGTGATGTTTTAAATGATATTGCTACGCAGCACCCACAACTATTATCAAAATTTGGCGGTCATGCCATGGCTGCCGGATTAACGATTGATTCAAAAGACTACGCCCAGTTCGCCCAAGCATTTGCTGAGCGCACTCAACAATTACTCTTAAACTTTGATTTAACCCCACAGATTTATACCGACGGTACATTAACCGAGAATTATTTGACCTTAGCGTTTACAGCACAACTTACCGCGGCAGGTCCTTGGGGGCAAAAATTTCCCGAGCCCCAGTTTGAAGGGGTTTTTGATGTTTTACAGGTTCGAATTGTCGGCGAACACCATTTAAAATTTGTTTTACGTTTACCGGACGGTGAAAAAATAATTGATGCCATTTATTTCTTTATAGAGCAACCAGAAACCTGGCTAGGTGTTCGTCAACTAAAAGTCGTCTATAAACTAAACAGCAATGAATTTCGAGGCCAAAAAACATTACAGTTTATCTTGCAACACATCCATAAAATAACCTGAATGGCGTTTTTTAACTCTCGCCTGAATAGGCCTTTTCAAGAACACTGTGCCGTTAAAACCCAATGACCCTTTACGGGTTTCAGCCAGTAATCAATGGCGCCAGCAAAAGGGCGCTGATACTTTTTAAAAAAGATCAAACAGTACGCGATACGGCACTAAACCGAGGCGTACTGTTTGTCCACGCGCTAAAAAAGTTCAACTCGTCTCTTATTGAGTCAGTTCTTTTTCAGTGCTTTCAGCTGGAGCGGCTGATTCTGTTTCAGGTTTCGTCTCAGCCTCAGTAGAAGTTTCATCAATAGAGCGTACCTTTAACGGTTCGTCACTCGCGGCACCATCTTCTAAGGGTTCACTGACTAAAAAGTCGACTTCCGCGCTATCACGTAAGCCTACAAGATACTCTTGAACTTTTTGACGTTGTAAAGTCGGTAACAGTTGTTTCTTTATAGCTTCAAAAGCGGGGGGTTGCTTTGCTCTAGAATCTTCACGTAAAACAATATGAAAACCAAAATCTGTTTTAACGGCCGTTTTACTGTGTTGACCATTTTCTAGTGCAACCACGGCTGCTGTAAAAGGTGGAACCATTTGCTGCGGCGAGAACCAGCCTAAATCACCGCCATTAACCGCAGAAGGGCCGGTTGACTTTTCTTTAGCCAAGGTTACAAAATCACTCCCTTGATCAAGACTGCTTATGATTTCTTTGGCCTCAGCCTCTGTTTTAACCAGAATATGGCGCGCTTTATATTCTTCACCGCCACCACCAACGACTTGTTTATCGTATTCGGCTTTTAATTCCTCATCAGAAACCTCATGGGTCTTTAAAAAATGATGTAGGGCTGACTGCGCTAAAATAGTATGGGTCAATGCCCTAATTTTCTTAGCAACCTCAGGATCATCGGTTAAATTGTATTTTTTAGATTCACTTACTAACAGTTTTCTTTGAATCAGTTCTTCGATTAAATCTTTTTGCGCAAAAGTAGTCCCTGGAGAACGTTGGTGAATCTCTTGCGTTAAATTTTCGAGTGACTCTTTACTGATATAAGCACCGTTGACAATAGCCACGGCATCGCTGATATCTATAGTCGGTTCCGCATCAGTGGTTTTTTTAAGGTCTCCACAAGCTGTTAAAAAAAGGGTCGTGACGATAACAAGTAAAAAAGATTTCATTATTTAAAGGTCCTTATTGTTTTTCTTGAGGTGTTGAAGCATCTATACCTAGGGCATGAATTTCTTGCTTCATCATGTCGCCTAAGGCTTGATAAACTAATTGATGGCGCTGAACCAATGATTTGCCGGCGAAGGCTTCAGCCACGACAACAACGTGGTAATGACCACCACCAGATTGCATACCGGCATGACCGGCATGAGCACTCGAGTTATCGGTAACATTTAAATGTACCGGCGTTAAGGCGGTAGTCAATCGTAATTCTATTTCTTTAACACTCATTGGGGAAATACCTTCTTAAATGGTTTAACGGTTACTGTTTTGTATACACCGGCTGCAATATAAGGATCTAAGTCAGCCCATTGCTTAGCGCTGGGAAGATCATCAAATTCTGCAACGACTAAACTGCCGGTGAATCCAGATTCACCCGGAGCATCAGAGTCAACAGCAGGGTGGGGGCCCGCCAAAACAAGGCGGCCTAAATCTTGTAATTGCTCCAACCGTGCTAGATGTGCAGGACGGGCCTGAAGTCTTTTTTCTAAACTATTGTCAATGTCTTCACTAATAATGGCATACAACATAATTAATTCTCTTTTTCGTCTTTAGGCATATATTTCGCTAAATACAATGCCTGAAGAATAACAAATAAAATGGTTAAACCGAGCATTCCGAATAATTTGAAATTGACCCAAGTGTCGGTATCATAATTGTTAATTACATATAAATTAACAAAACCGAGCGTGATGAAATAAATACTCCAGACAATATTGAGTCGTTTCCAAACAGGCTTAGGCAATTCAATATTACTCGACATCATCCGCTCAACAAAAGGGCGCTTGCCAAAAAATTGACTCCCTAAAAAGGCGGCACCAAATAACCAATTAATGATCGACGGCTTAAGCTTAATAAATTGTTCATCTTTTAAGTAAAGGGTCAATCCACCCATAACTGTAATCAGAATTAGCGTAATCCAGTGCATCATTTCAACTTTTCGATAGCGAATCCAAGTAAACGTCACTTGCAAAATGGTCGCACCAATCGCCACCGCTGTAGCGATATAAATACCGTAAATCTTAAAAGCACCAAAAAACAATATGATGGGGAAAAAATCAAATAACAGTTTCATAATAATTAAATAGACAAAGTTAATACGTTAAGACTGATACGGTTAATTTAATCCCGTGCCAGTCGTTTTTTAGGGGAATAGTCACTTAAATGCAATTGATTGGTTACGCCAAGACTTTCTGGAACGATCACTAATAAATCTAGGGTAATTATAACGCATTACATTGTATATGCTTAGACTACCATCTGATAAAATGGCTATTTTTCACTACAGGTAGTGTCATTATGTCAGATCAAGACTCAAACGTTGAATTAGAAGCGGCTGTTTTAAGAAGACTCCTGCATCATTTACAAACCCATCCCGAAGTACAAAATATTGACTTAATGAATTTAGCTGATTTTTGTCGTAATTGTTTAGCTAAATGGTATGTCGCTGCTGCAGAAGAAAATAATAGACCGATTGATTATGATCAAGCCCGAGAACTCGTTTATGGCATGCCTTACAGCGAGTGGAAGGACAAACACCAACAAGCGGCAACACCTGAACAACTCGCACTTTTCGAACAAAGAAAAAAAGATAAAAATTAAACGTTTAAAGGACTATAGGTTAGCCACAAAACATGACAACTACCGACTATATATTTAACACTGACTTCTCCGGTGTATTGGGTGAAGACTATGATTTGCTCAAACACATTTGCCCAACGGCTATTGAAATGAGCCATTTGGTCGGTGCAACCTTGAAAGGATTTCAACAGTCCAATACACGTTCTGAGTCCCCGTGTTTGAATATCGTTGAATTAGGGTGTGGTACCGGAATCACCACCTTATCGTTGTTATCCGCCTGTCAGGGTATTGCACTAACCGCGATTGATAATGAGCCGACCATGCTTAATCAGGCCAAGCACTCGTTGCTGGATTATGTTAAATCAAAACAATTGTCATTGGTTGAAAATGATGCGCTCAGTGCCTTGGCTGCGCTACCCGATAATAGCGTGGATGTTATTGCCAGTGCCTACACCTTACATAACTTTTTAAACGACTACCGTGATGAGGTGATTGAACAGTGCTACCGCGTATTAACACCGGGCGGCTTATTTATTAATGGCGACCGTTACGGTTTAGATGATATTTCAGCACATACCGTTTTAATCCAAAAAGAAGTTGGTCAGTACTTTAAGGTTCTAAAAGAACTGAATCGCATTGATTTACTGGAGCATTGGATTGTTCACTTATTCAGTGATGAGTCACAAAACCACAGCATGCGTGAATCTGAGGCGGTTCAACAGATGACGCGTTGTGGGTTTAATAACATTGTTTTACAAGACCGTTCTGATGTGAGCGCCTTACTTACCGCCTATAAGTAATTTAGGGCCTTCTACTCTATTTAACATAATATGTATTATACGCAGTAAGCTATAAGACTCTGACCACCAACCAAAATGCACGTCATATTAAATAACGGCACCATGGTCGACGTCTATAAGGCTTGAAGTCTGAGCGTCTTTAGAAAAAACCCAGTGGGTTAACGTCGTAACTGACTAAAATATTTTTAGTTTGTTGATAATGATCCAACATCATTTTATGCGTTTCACGGCCCACACCCGATTTTTTATACCCGCCGAATGCGGCATGCGCAGGATAATGGTGATAACAATTAGTCCAAACACGACCGGCTTGAAGTGCTCGACCCATGCGATAAGCTCTGTTCATATCACGGGTCCACAGACCTGCACCTAACCCGAATTCCGTATCGTTGGCGATCTCTAAGGCTTCTTGCTCATCTTTAAAGGTCGTTACGGAAAGCACCGGACCAAATATTTCTTCCTGAAATATTCGCATTTTATTATGGCCTTTCATCACGGTGGGTTGAATATAGTAGCCGGCTCCAAATTCACCCTCTACCGTGTCGACCTCTCCACCCATAAGTACTTCAGCACCCTCTTCTTTCCCTATCGCCACATAACTTAAAATTTTATCAAATTGTTCTTTTGAAGCTTGTGCGCCGATCATCGTTTCGGTATCTAAAGGATCGCCCCGTTTAATTTCTTGTACCCGGGCAATAACTTTTGCCATAAATTCCTCATAAATTGACTCCTGAATAAGCAGCCGCGAAGGACAGGTACAGACTTCACCTTGGTTAAAAAAAGCTAATACCGCCCCTTCAACACATTTACTGATGAATGCTTCTTCTTGGTCTAAAACATCCTCAAAATAGATGTTCGGGGATTTACCGCCTAACTCAACCGTCGATGGAATAATATTATCTGCAGCGGCATGTAAAATTAAGGACCCAACTGGAGTTGAGCCGGTAAAGGCTATTTTATTAATTCGAGGACTGGTGGCTAAGGGATGCCCTACTTCTTCGCCGTAACCGTTAACAATATTAACAACCCCATCAGGAATTAAATCCCCGATCAGTTCCATTAAAATTAAAATTGAAACCGGTGTTTGTTCCGCAGGCTTCAAGACCACGCAATTACCGGCGGCTAAGGCAGGTGCCAATTTCCAACAGGCCATGAGTAAAGGGAAATTCCAAGGGATAATTTGCCCCACGACGCCGAGTGGCTCGTGATAATGATAAGCAACTGTATTTTCGTTAATATCACCAATCGACCCCTCTTGAGCACGAATACAACCGGCAAAATACCGAAAATGATCCGCACTTAAAGGCACATCAGCGGCTAATGTTTCTCGGACGGGCTTACCGTTATCCCACGTTTCTGCGACGGCTAATTTTTCAGTATTTTCATCGATACGATCGGCAATTTTCAATAACACCGCTGATCGCTCGGTTACAGACGTTTTCCCCCAAGCCGTTTTAGCGGCATGCGCAGCATCCAGTGCTAAATTGACATCTTCTGCCGTTGACTGTGGTACAGAACAAAACACCTGACCATTTATCGGGCTGCTATTGTCAAAATACTGACCTTGACAAGGGGCAACCCACTGCCCACCAATATAATTCTCATATCTTTGTTGAAAAGAAACCTGACTCCCCGGTTGATTGGGCTGACTATAAATCATCTTCACTCCAGTCTAATTATTTAATGTGTCTATACATAACTATACATAATAACGGTACTTAATGGTCTGAATGCGTCAAATTGTCGCGCGACACTGTGTCACATTCCCAAAAAAAAATAACGGCCTATAATGATCAACAGAATTTCAATATTCTCCTTAAATTTGCCCTCTGGGTACAAAGAACGTTTATGCGGTGCTCTTAGAGCTCCGCATTTTTTTTGCCTAAAAATCACTGTCTCACACCACACCGACCTGATGCTTTAATTAACAGGCCTAACGTGAGAACATAAGCCCCCTTATCTATTCGTGCTTAACTCATGGCCATCAACGCAACCATTCATAAAGTCACCGTTAATATTGCCGATATTGATCGGCATTATTATCAAGACCACGAATTAACCGTAGCGCAACACCCTTCAGAGACAGACTTTCGCTTTATGATTCGTGTTATTGCTTTTATCTTGAATGCCCATGAAGATCTGCATTTTACCCAAGGCCTGTGTAACGACGACGAACCTGAACTCTGGCAAAAAAGCCTTACCGACGAGATTGAATTATGGATTGATTTAGGCCAGCCCGACGAAAAAAGACTTCGAAAAGCCAGTAGTCGAGCCCAAAAGGTAAAAATATATACCTACCATGAACGTAAAGCAAAAGTCTGGCGGGAACACTACCAAAAACACCTAAAACGTTTTACCCATCTATCGGTTTGTCATATTCAAGCTGAAGGTCTTGAATCACTAGCTAAACGATCGATGCAATTACAATGCACCATCCAAGAAGGCGCCCTCTACTTAACCGATGAACACACTGAGGTTTTGGTTACGCTACAACACGATTAAAACCGCCGTCATAGCCCAAACTAGTACACCCTGCCCGTGTCATTAATAACAAGATTAATGATGACTGTGCTTATGCAGTTTCGGGTGCGACCACTGAAATTGAAAATAATAAGCTAAAAAGGCAACACCTGCCACCAAAAGCGGAATTAAAGCGATGGTAAGAATAAACCAATAGATACTTTCCATGATAAAGCTCCTCTTGTTAACTAACGGCTAGGACAGCCTAGAAAAGACAAAGTTCCCGCCCTTTTTTCAGTTAAACATAACACGCCAAGACATTAAAAAGGGTAACCCCCTGAACCCCTTTCAGTCGACACCTTGTACCCTTAAGCGGCCTATGGTTTTAAGGTTAGCGTATCACCGCGCTGGCTGAACTCCAGATGTTTTAGAAAGGTCATACCCAACAAAATAACATCTTCATGGGTATTCGGATTTATCGCTGCACTAATATCACGTAATTCAATAGGGCCGATGGAAATACGATCCAGCTCTGTCGCATAAGTGGTAACCGTTCCATTAGCCGTTATCGAATGATTCGTTTGACCGGCTTCTAAACCGAGTCTGTTAGCAATATGAAGTGGAATAACAACATGCGTAGCGCCGGTATCCAGTAAAAATATAACCGGGCTACCATTAATGGCGCCGGTACTGAGGTAATGCCCTTCCCGGGTTCGTTGCAGTCGTACCTCTGGCGTGTTGGTTGTATTCGTAACGGCTATAGGCTCGGGTATCGAGGGGCTTTTCTTAGCCAAAAACCCATCGAACAGATACATCAACAATAACAAAAAGAGTATCCACATCAACGTCAGCATCTTGGCGCCCATGCGTTTTTGTGCTACTTGGCCGGGTGAATCATTCATCGAGGTGACGAGATCATCTTAATCCCCTTTAAAACGTGCACGCGCATCAAGATAGATATATTGTGCGCGTTCTGACCCTTTTGAATACAAGGTATCAAGAAAAGCTTTTTCATCGTGCAATTCTTCTTCAGGCACGTCACGCCACCAGTGTTTAGCCGGGCCTTTATCGCCATTGTGCCAACGGTATTGTCGGCCTCTCAGCGTGTCTTTAACGGCAAAGGGAGCGCCCATCGCTTGGACGCGTACGGTGCGCTGATCCGCTTGTGCCAACAAGCTCTCAAAAGCCTGCGGCAATAAGTGGAACATCCACGCCATGGCTAAACAATCAATCGACGCTCTGTGGCCTTCATAAAACCACCCTAAGCGTAACAATAAATAATCAAGCGCCAGACTTTTAAACCCTAAAGGCTTCCAATCAATGCCTTTAAAAGAGCATGCCCAGGCATAATCGGTCTGTTCAGGAAATCGCTTTTCAAACATCTGCCGATCAAACCAGGCATTGTGTGCCACAATCAAAGCAGCACCGTCTAACCACTGGCTCACCATGTCTGGGTCTATGTGTTGCCCTTTAACCATCGCATCGGTAATACCGGTTAACTGGGTAATCTCATTAGGAATCGGTTTTCCCGGGTCATCGTAGACACTCAACACCGCATTAATCGAACTGATTCTACCGGCCGAGGGACTGTAATCGACCGAGACTAGTCCTAATTCGGTAATAGACTCTTCTTGAATATTAAGCCCGGTACTTTCAACATCCAATAAAACCAGTTTCTTTTCATCACCGACCGGGTCAGCTAATTTAAGCGGCCAACTCACACCGTCAAGGGTAAGCGGGATACGCTCTAATAACTTAAAATCAGCGGCGCGCGCTTGAATATCACTCAGGCGCTCCAGTGGGAATTCAGTGTCTTGTGATGTCATCAGTCGATTGCCGTTTATGAGGTTAAGTTAAATGGTTTGTTTGCGTTGAGCACTATTGTATACCGTCATGCCGCTGAGTAAACAACGGCCTTAGAAAATTTTCAGCCCTTCTTAATAATACTTTTGAGGCTATAGGCCCTTAAAAATATAAACCACTTAGCCCTTTACAGTTCAAAGCCTGCCGGACTCACCTCGGCGATACCGTCAACGTCTTTTACACGTACTTCGTAGGCATAAAAAAACCCCACCCGGTTAAGGGTGAGGTTTTTTACTTATTTCTATTTTAAAATTAGACCTGAATTATCAAACTAAATTTTCAGACCAATGTTAGCGAAATACGTTCTTTGTGGGTAAGGGTGGTGATCCCATACATCCACATCAAGAATATTATTTACACCGACAGAAGCTTTTAATTTGTAATCGCCTAAATCATGAGCGTAGGACGTTTTGAAATTAACAATCGTCATTTCATCTTGAGCCCCATAGACATTACTAGCTGTATCGGAATTATCTTCTTGTCCAAATTGATTGCTACGGTATCGAACACTCACTGTTGAATCTAAATCATCCATAACATGATACGTTGCTGAAGCACTAGCACGGTAGCGAGGTAACCTGATCCACTCTTGACCAACATTTTGATAATGTTTTTTAATTTCTTTATTTAACCAAGTACCGTTTAAATTCAAGGCTATTGGTAAATCAAGAACATAATCTTGTTTGTAAACCAATTCAACGCCAATCGTTTCTGTCTCATCAATACCTTGATAGGTTTGTAATGATGTCCCACTGGAATCAAGTTTAGTGGTACTCATGATTTCATCTTCAATCGTATTATAGAAGAGTGATGCTCTTGCATACCCTTCAGGAAGATCATATTGCACCTTAAAATCATGAAAATAACCGGTTTCAGGGCCAAGGCCCGGATCAGAAACACTTGAAGAATCGGTAGTATTATCCTCTACATTGTCATAAAGTTCCTGAACCATAGGGAATCGATACGCTTTTGAGAACGAATAACGAAAACTTAAATCATTAGGCGCAAAGGCTAAGGAGAATTTAGGAGAAACTCGACCACTTGAACGATCATCAAAAGAAGTAATCATTCCAGATTCTGTAAAATGGCCTCCGATAGTTTCCCAATAATCATAGCGCGCTCCTGCCATCACATTCCAGTCTGGTAAGAAATCCCAGTCAGCTTGGCCAAAAGCACTGTTCATAGATGTTGCGCCACCGGCCCTGGAAGCAAAGGTATCTCTTGAACGTGTTTCTACATTAGTAGATGTATGTTTTGTATATTCGAGATTAGAATGATTAAATTGATAACCAAACATCGCCCCCATATCTTTCCTACCCAAAACTTCTTGGGTGGCCAATTTTAAATCAAACGTTCCCCACCAACGCTCGGTATCAGACACTGTACCTGATTTATCATAAGTTTCATTTTTAGTACTTTGATTAGCTGCGGTATTGGTATCTTTAAAACCATCGAAATATTCAGCGGTTGTATCGATTTCCCATGTATCATTGATTTTTCCAGACAGGTTGTATCCATAAGTTAACGTTTCACGCGTCGTTAAATTCCGTCCGTAATCTGATTCATCAACATAGAATTGTTTATACTCAGTAACCCCATCGCTGGGGTTTATGTCATAAGCAAGATTGGTATCTTGCTCCCAAATTTTATTACCATTAATATCGTATAAATAGCTCATCCCATCCTTTCTATCCTTTTCAACGTCCTCATAAGCAATTGTTAACAGCCCTGTTAAGTCGGGTGTAAAGTCATAGCCGACTTTAACCTCAAAAAGGTCATAGGTACTTTCTTGCACACCTTGGTCACCGAGTATATAAGTAGTAACTCCCTTATTAGTTTCGGTTCTATGAGCACCAACCACAGCCTGTTCACCACCTTCAAGAGCACTACCCGCATTAGTATCAAAACTTTGTGGTTGCCCTTCATTTTCTAAGTGATTATAAAAACCAAAAATGGACCATTTACCAATTTTATTCCCAGCTGAAATAAACTCTTTATGGCCCGTTAATACTTCATCACGACCAAAGCGATGAGAATCTTGCACTATTCCCATAACTTCCATATCCATGCCAAATTCTTCAGGCATCTTAGTCGTCATTTCGATAGTTCCACCAAAAGAATTACCAGAATGCTCGGCAGAATAAGGACCGTACATCACTTTAACTTGTTTAACAGAATTAGGCGCTACAAGAGACCACCGAGGAGCACCATTCCATACGGTTTGCAGCATGTTATGCAGCCGAAGACCATCTGAGAAAACCATCGTATGAGCCGTCTGGAAATAACTTGATCCACGAATTCCCGTGGTACCATTGGTATCACCAATAAAACGGCGCCTTACAAAGACACTCGGCGCTTGCATCACCGCATCTTCAATCGTTGATGCATTCACTCTTTCTATATCACTCTCAGTAATCTTAAACGTCGGTGTTGCTAAAAGTGTATTGGGGAATAGCTTATGTCCCGTAGTGATAATTAAATCATCTAATTTCTCGGTTTCTACATGTTCAGCCATAGCTGAAGTCATCGGTAGAAATGCCAATGGGATTATTGCCTGCTTAAGGTTCATAGGTTCATTGCCTTATCAATTCAGTTAAAAGTTAACTAATTTTACATAGAAAATGTAAGAGACTAAAAGGCAAAATCACTCTATGTACAAAAATCAGTGATATGACCCACTTTTGTGTTTTTTCAGGAGAAAAGTGGCTAGAACTGCTGGAAGCTGGCGATATAATCAATCCACTGTTGCGCGGTTTTTTTCGATTTCTTATTTTTCTGTTCTTTGGCTTTTGTAAAAGCTTCGGTCGCTTTGGGGTAGTCTTTTAATTCAAAATAACT
>ENA-ORXI01000202-ORXI01000202.1-sediment-metagenome-genome-assembly--contig:-NODE-202-length-47548-cov-9.555729_pt1 | contig 47548 bp, 44 predicted proteins | sample MGYA00237861_ERZ511468 | MGnify/ENA primary metagenome ERZ511468 (study PRJEB26299, sample SAMN06266213) | sediment metagenome | isolation source: Hudson Canyon methane seep mesocosm | place: USA:Hudson...
CCAATATTAAAATAAATCATGAGTGGAAAAATATTCTTAGTTGGTTTCGGCCCAGGTGCTGAAGAACACATGTCATTTAGAGCTAAAAGCGCTATTGCTGAATCTGATGTTGTTATTGGTTACACAACCTATATCAAACTAGTCAAAGATCTATTAGACGGTAAAGAAGTCGTCAGAAAAGGTATGACTGAAGAAATAGATCGCTGTATTGAAGCTTATGAGCAAGCCAAATTAGGTAAAAAAGTTTCCCTGATTTCTTCGGGTGATATTGGTGTTTATGGGATGGCTGGCCCAACTTATGAAGTTTTACTTAAAGCAGGCTGGACACCCGACAGTGATATCACTGTAGAAATCATACCAGGAAGTACTGCTCTTTCAGCTTGTGCCTCATTAGTTGGTGCACCATTAACCCATGATTTTTGCTCTATTTCACTGTCTGATTTATTAACACCATGGCCAACGATTGCTCGTCGCTTAGATGCTGTTGCTCAGTCTGACTTTGTTATCGCTTTATATAACCCTAAAAGTGGGCGACGCACTCAGCAAATTGTTGAAGCACAGAAAACTTTTTTAAAATATCGTGATCCAGCGACACCTGTCGCTATTGTTAAATCAGCCTATCGTCGTAGACAAGCGATTCAATTAGTAAGACTTGATGAAATGGCTGATCAAGATATTGGCATGTTAACTACTGTACTTATTGGTAACTCTACAACTTATATTGACCAAGGTTTAATGATCACACCCCGTGGTTATTCCAATAAATATAACGATATAACAGGTGATGCCAAAGAAGGTGAGCAAGCAGGTCGATCATTAGCAATGGGCTTAGAAGGCTGGAAAGCTTGCCTACGTGAATATTTATCTCAACACCGTGATTTAACTTGGGAAAAAGCTGCCGACTATTTTAATGTTCCTGTTGCTGAAATACTCTCAGCCGTTGCACAAGCACCCGAAGAAAACAGCTTAAATCATCAAGCTGTAAAAGTTGATAATAATGATTTAACACTAGCCTTAGAAGCCTGTAAAAAATGGGGGCGTTTACGTGGCGTTATTCGGACTGACTCTGGCGCAGTAGTTGAATTATTTTTACAAGGGGAAGATTTTAAGCAAAAAGCTGATTGGCTGAGTATTGAAAATGATGCATTCCATCTACATGTCAACTGGAGCAAAGTGAGCAGCGCTTATTTTGCTAGCAGAGAAGACAAGACTTATGGCCTACATTTCTTTGATCAACACGGACAATTAATTTTCCGAATTTTACTTACCAAACAAGAGGGTGAATTCAATTCAACCCTATTAAATGCTTTTCAACAAGATTCGCAATTATTAGGCAAAAGAGAAATACAGGAATAATAGTATGACTGAAGTTATCAAACCAAAAATGATGGATTACCATCGCCACCTATTAGTCTGTGTTGGAGATAGATGCACAGAAAATGGTGAAGGCCAAGCTCTTTATGATTTACTGAAAGACAAATTAAAAACAGCTGGTTTAGATAAAGGTGAATTACGAGTTAAGAAAACACGAGCGACTTGCTTTGGAACCTGCCGTTCAGGCCCTTTATTATGCGTACAACCCGATGGTATTTGGTATTACGATATTAATAGCGAAAAGCTAGACAGAATTATTGCTGAACACTTCTTACAAAATAAGCCAGTAACAGAATATATTCATCACCAAACTTAAAGTATCTTTTTAGCCTCGCTACAAAAAGCGAGGCTAAAACTAAATTCTAATGACAAGGAAAACCAGTGCTGTGACGCGTATCATGCGTTGCATTATGGATGACTTCAATCGGCGCAAAGCCAACAGCCATTAAAACCATTATTCCCAACAAAGCAGCTCCCAATATTTGGCGGCTTTTAGCTTGTGAAGAAACGCTAATTACATTTTGGTTTATTGAAGAAGTTTGAGACATTTTCTTACCATTGGTTAATCAATTCTATTTTTTAGATTTTAGCACACTTAAAGACCAGCTTCTGATACAAATTAGCCCCACCCATAAAACAACAGCTATTTGAACTAAATTATTCCAATTTAGCCTCCTAGGTTAAACTATTACCCATACAAATAACCTTACTTTACCTGCTATGAAAAAGATTCTATATACCATTGCAATTGTTGCTGTAGCTTATATCGTCGAACAAAAAACTGGTATTTCACTTCTTGATAATACTGCACTCAATTCCAATTCTATTACAGCGACTCAATCATCAATTGAGCAAAAAAAGAGCAGTTTTCAATCCCAGACTAATCATGCTATTCAATCTGCATATGCCAAGCACCAAAGCGATGTTCAAGTGAAGCAACAAGGCGTGGTAGCAAAAGTATTAGCTGATGACCTTAAAGGATCAAGACACCAAAGGTTTATTTTAAGAATTGACAGACTCTCCATCCTTGTCGCCCATAATATTGATTTAGCCCCTAAAATTGATGATCTTCGTGCTGGAGATACCGTGGATTTTTATGGTGAATATGAATGGAATAAAAAAGGTGGTATTGTTCACTGGACACATCGCGACCCAGGTGGCCGACATATTGATGGCTGGTTAAAACATAAAGGTAGAACTTACCAATAAATTCTTCATAAGCACTATTGCCAACTGAGAAAGTTAAATCAAGGAGTCATTTTTCTATCAAAAAGGAGGAATACTTCAATATTTTTTACAAACCACTCCAAGCCTCATTCCACTCAACAATAAAAAACCTTCTTTACAAGGAAGGCTTTTGTGTATTCCCCACAATATATGAACTAGCTAATATTAAAATGTTTATTCTTACGAGATCACCCAACTAACCCTAAAACCCCAGACCCCATCAGCCAGAAGTAAAAGCTGTAGTTAATAAAAAAGTTAGTGTGTCAATAATTGCAAGAAAAAGAACTCATTTAGCAAAATCAAGTCGTAATCATTAATAATGCAGCAGATTCGAATATTTTACTAAAACGACTATAAACCCATAATTTATATTTTTCATTCATTATTCCTTTGAAATACTTAACGTTCTCAAATATCAACATTAAGAATTACCTAAAATGAGAATACCCCCCACAAACAAAGAAAAACACCCACAGATTTACTCAATAGAACGCTATTTTTAGGGCTGTTTTTTTCTAAAATAATATACAGTGTAATAATAATCATGGCGGTTATATTCATTACACCGACTGCAAACATAATCAGCATTTGAGCCCAGCAGCAACCAACACAGGTTCCTCCGTGAACAATGCCCATCTTAAAAGCCCCCCAACGTCCATTTTGCCAAAAATTTAATAAGAAACTTAGAGGGGATCGACAATAGTTTAAGCAGGCATTTTTTATTGCAGTGAATTGGTAAACACCCGCAGTGATAAATATGGCTGCTGAAACGAGTGTGTGGCTACTTTCCATCCTACTAGAAAGCCATTGCAGATTATGAAATTGCCATTGCAACAGTGTTAACGCGATACTGAATACCAACCAAACTAGTAAATAGGCTGAACTAAAAAGCATACTGAACGGTAGATCATTACCATATTTTTTCTGACATGTCTTACCAAAGACATAAATCATAGGCATTGCTGATGGTAGCATCATCGCTGCCATCATGACTGCCCACATGATATAGACCACAATAAAGTCACTGGTCTGCCATTGCCAGGTTAAACCTTTAGACATCGGCATTTGTGACATTTTCCCATGCTGATAAAAAAGAAAGCTCCAAGCTAATAAGCTAACAACGATGAGTAATGTTAGCGTTTTGGGTATTCGATCATTGATATTTTTAAGGCTCATAAATAAACGGGGAACAATAGCCATTTCGATCATTAAACTCCCAGTTTTTATCATAATCTTTATAGTGATATTGCTTAGACTTAGCCACTGTCGCAGGGTGGCTAGTTACAACACATAAAGGAGGGTTAGTGATTAAAGATTGGCCTCCGGTAATTCCTTGAATATTTTCTATTTCTACTTGGGCAATGTCAGGAATGGAAAGGAAATGCTTTCCACTTTCTGCCCTGTAATCAATTTTTACCTTTTTGACCCCTAAAACTTCGCTAACAAAACTCATTAGAATTTCTAAATGTCCACTTTGTTGACCGCTAAATATTTGTGTAATCGCATCAAATTGAGCTGCATTAGCACGTTCGTCAATATACAAAGCGGCTTGCCAGTTTCCTTCTTTCATATTACCAGGGGCGTAACAAGCCAATGCAACATTAAGATTGTTTAATGATTGCTCTGCAAAATACCCCTCGTCTATATGCCAAGCAACTAATAATTTACAATCCCCTTCTGAGGGCGGTTGCAACCAAACGCAGGGACATGCCACTTCACAATTACATGTTTCAAAATAACTACCCTGTAATTTCCAGTTAATCTTTTCACTCATTATGATTCCCTAAAAAGGCTCTTTAAATGGCCTTAAATCAAATTCATGTGTCCAGGCACTTGGATGTTGACAATGAATTGACCAATAAGTCTCTGCGATGGCTTCCAATTCTAACAATCTTTCTTTGTCTTTGCTTTTGAAGTATTCTGAAAATTGTTGTTCAGCACGTTCCCCATTAATGACACCATCAATAATAGAATGCACGACATGAATACCTTTAGGGGAAAACTCTCTAGCCAAACCTTGAGCCAATGCTCTTAAACCCGCTTTAGCAGAAGCAAAGGCAGTAAAAGGTGGTTTTGCACGTAAAGAAGCGGTTGCACCGGTAAAAAACAAAGTCCCTTGTTGTTTAGCCTTCATCATTTTTAGGGCTTCTTTAGCAAACAAAAAAGCGCCTAAACAATTTTGTTGCCATAACAGAGTGAAGTCATCAGTTTCCATATCAATAATGGAAGATGGGATATTGCTGTCTACATTGTAGGCAGCAATATTTAATGGTAACCCTTCAAACTGAATGGTTTCAAATAACCGCTTGATATCATATTCAACAGTGGCATCAGTAACAACAACCGTTGCTGTTCCGCCGTTATTTACTATATTGTCAGCAATGAGATTCAATTTATCTTCACTTCGACCTGCGATAAAAACGTGTAGGCCTTTGGCTGAAAAGTGTTTTGCGAGTGTAGCGCCCAGACCACGTTCTGGTCCAACGCCTAAAATAACGGCTGAACATTGTTGCTCCATTATGATAATTTTCCTTCTTCAGTAGCAGAAGGTACTTCAATTAAGCCGCCCGTTTTAACATCATATATATATCCATAAACTGGAATATCTGCTGGCACTAAAGGGCTGGATTTGATTCTAATGACATCTTCGGTCACACTTTCTACTTGATCTTTAATGGTTAACCAATCTATATACTTGGCTTCTGTTGAACCATGGCCTTCACAACAATCATGCCAACCAGAGGCATCTACTGATGATGTTTTTAAACTACTAGCTAATAAATCACGCATGATTTCATCGGTAAAAGTTTCCATTCCACAATCTGTATGATGAATAACAAACCATTCTCGGGTTCCCAATAATTTATAGGAAATCACTAATGAGCGAATAGCATCATCACTAGCACGCCCCCCTGCATTACGAATAACATGGGCATCACCTTCTGCTAAACCTGCATATTTTGCTGGATCTAAGCGTGCATCCATACAGGTTAATATGGCAAATTGACGGCCTGGAGGCATAGGTAAATCAGCTTTATCAAAGTCGTTGCTGTATTCACGGTTAGCGAGTAAAACTTCATTAAGTATTTTTGACATCTTTATTTCCTCTTGGTGTTTTTAATATTTCTTTCTGCCAAATATCAGCGAGAAATTATTAACAGGCATATCAATTTGTTCTTTTAATTCCAACCCATGCCTTGCCGCAGCTACTTTTAAATCTGCTACATCTTTAAGTCCCCATTCTGAAACTCCTGCAGAACTTAAGGTATCGTGAAATTGTTTATTTGATTCTGTTGTACATTTCCCATCTACTTGAAAGGGGCCATAAATCAGTAGAAAACCGTCATCAGTGAGAAAATGATCGGCAGATTCCATCATGCCATCAGCGATTGATATAGGGGCAACCTGAAAAATATTGATACAAAAAATAGCCTTAAATGAAGCAGGCAAACCAACATTAAACCAAGTTTGTGGCTTCGTTAAATCCAAGTGTACGGGATCTGCTATATTGTCATTAGAATGGTCTTCAGTAAGTTTTTTGATATTGTCAAAAACCTCTTCATCTTTATCTGAAGGATGAAAATGTAAATGCTCAAAGTGCGGTGCGAAGAAATTTACATGCATCCCACTGCCACTGGCCATTTCTAATACTTTGCCTGATGATTTAGGCATCTTGTCTTTGAACACCCCCAAAAGAGGGTCCTTATTACGATTACCTGCCCAGGCAACATATTCACTTAAGGGGTGCGGGTCTAACTGGGGTTTGTTATCACTCATTTTGTAACCTCGGTTTTATTATATTTTTCTGACCTTAAAACAAGAAGTTGATAACTCATGCACAAAAAACTTACACAAAATAAAAATTATCCTGCCTTATGCAAAGTAATAGCAGGTAACATGCCATTTATTATTATTTAAAAATACACATTAAAAACAACAACATAACTTTTATTCTTGCTACTAAATTGAAGCTGTGATTCAATTAAGGAAAAGTAACTTCACAAGAAAACTATGAATGAACTATCTCTCTCGGATCTAACCCCTAATATTTTTTTACAAACATTTATTCTTGAGCTAATGCACGCCAGCGAACAACTGGGACCAGAGCAAAGCCAGCAACTTATTGAACAGATTGCTAAAACAGCAGGGTGCTTTTTTGAAGAAGTATATCGATCTGAAAAGAAAAAAAAAGAGAATGCTCTTGATATTGAAAGCTATATTGAATTGATATTAGGCCTTAAAAATAACATTGGTGGAAATTTTTCATTATCTTCTAGCGACCAAAACAGTATTGCCGTGTGTAATAGTCGCTGCCCGTTTGGTGAAAAGGTTGTCAATTTCCCTGAACTATGTGGCATGACATCCAGTGTATTTGGTGGCATTGCTGCTAGAAACTTCGGTTATGCTAAAGTTGAAATTGCTAAGAGTATTGCTCAACATGATGGTTGCTGTGAAGTTTATATTCACATTGACCCAGAAACAGCAAAAAATAAAGAGGGTATTGAGTATCGGGATACGATAAATAGTCCTTCTAATAAAAATGACTTTGACGCACTCCATTCACGCATAGAAGAAAGCATGTTGAATATTTGGCGAAAACAAAGTAAGAAACAAATTAAAAAAAATGAACCCCCTCTGATTGTTGCTGACTCCGAAGCTATGAAAAAAGTTTTACAGTCAATAGAAATTGTTGCTCCCACCTCAGCTACTATTTTAATAGAAGGGAAAACGGGTGTGGGTAAGGAATTAGTTGCACGGGCAGTCCATGCAATGAGTGATCGTTGTAACAAACCATTCATACCTATTAACTGTGGGGCCATACCAGAAAGTTTAATAGAAAGTGTTTTATTTGGTCATGAGAAAGGCGCATTTACGGGTGCTGTTGAAGTGCATCATGGTTTTTTTGAAAGGGCCGAAGGAGGAACACTATTTCTTGATGAAGTAGACTCTTTATCTCCTGCTGCACAAACCCGATTACTGAGAGTAATTCAAGAAGGTGAGCTTGAGAGAATTGGTGGAAGACAAACAATTCTTGTTGATTTACGGATTATTTCGGCAACTAACATTAATTTACTTGATAAAGCAGAGCAAGGTTTATTCCGAAAAGACCTATATTACCGAATTAATGTGATTAAATTAGAAATACCCTCACTTAATGAAAGACCCAATGACCTACCTGGCTTAATAAAATTAATTTTACAGCGAAAAAGCCAAAAACATAATAAAACCGTTAAATCCGTCAGTCGAGAAGTCATGCAAAAAATTCGAGCCTATCACTGGCCAGGAAATGTTCGAGAATTAGAAAACACTCTAGAACGCGGCCTATTATTTACTAAAGGATCAGAAATTACAGAATTAATGCTGGAAAGCAGTTCAGCACAATGTGAATCTATTAGCTGGAAAGCACTAAAGACACAGGCTATTGACGATGTCGAGCAAACCTTCTTAAAAAAAGCTTTGCAAGAATACCAAGGAAATATCAGTGAAATTGCTACCTGCATGGAAATATCAACTAGGGCTGTCTATAACAAATTAAATAAATTCCACATAAACCCTGATAACTATAGAAAGTAGTTTTTAGGTGTTAATCAAAATATCATTACTTTTGATATATCAACACCTTTCTATACCATTTCTTAATCTAACTTACTTTTCTTTCAATGTTGTATTTTTATTTGCAAGAGATAAGCTAAAATGAAGATTCTTTTTTATCATTTTATAACTCATGAGCACAGTTTCAAGTGAACACAGCTTTCCAACCATAAATATGCGACAGCTGGTCAAACAATTATTATGCATTCTGCCTCAGAGTTCTATCCTGTATCAAGAAGAAGATTTACGACCTTATGAGTGTGATGGGCTTTCTGCTTATCAACAACTGCCTTTTGTTGTCGTTTTACCTGATACGATTAAGCAAATACAGGAAATTCTACAACTTTGTCATGCTATTGACTTGCCCGTAGTTGCCCGAGGTGCAGGGACAGGACTTTCAGGTGGGGCCTTACCTCATGAAAAAGGCTTATTATTGAGTCTGGCAAAATTCAATAAAATTATCGAAATAAATGAGCAATTAAACATAGCAAAAGTACAGCCAGGCGTTCGAAACCTTGCCATATCTGAAGCCGTTGATCATTTAGGTTTGTATTATGCGCCCGACCCTTCTTCACAAATTGCCTGCACCATTGGTGGCAATGTCGCTGAAAACTCTGGCGGCGTTCATTGTCTTAAGTACGGCTTAACTGTCCATAATATTCAGCAATTAAAAATCATCACTATTGAAGGTGAGCTGGTTACATTAGGGGGTGAAGGTCTCGAAAGTCCTGGTTATGATTTATTAGCCCTAATGACCGGTTCTGAAGGTATGCTGGGCATTATTGTTGAAGTGACCGTTAAACTTTTACCTAAGCCAGAAAAAGTACAAACTTTGTTGGCTGCATTTGATGATATTGTCAAAGCTGGACAGGCTGTTGCCAATATTATCTCTGCTGGAATTACGCCTGCAGGACTTGAAATGATGGATAAACTCGCCGTTAAAGCCGCTGAAGATTTTGTCCATGCAGGCTATCCCGTCGATGCTGAAGCTATTTTAATCTGCGAATTAGACGGAATTGAAGAAGATGTATTACAACAAGTCAATCAAGTCCATACTACTTTAACTAACAGTGGCGCGACACAAGTCCGCATAGCGCAAGATGAACAAGAACGCATTAATTTTTGGAAAGGTCGAAAAAATGCATTCCCTGCTGTAGGGCGTCTTTCAGCGGATTATTATTGTATGGATGGCACAATTCCTCGTAAATGTTTACCTCAAGTTTTACAAGCTATGTCTGATATGTCAAAAACTTACAATTTAGCAGTAGCCAATGTTTTCCATGCAGGTGATGGTAATTTACACCCCTTAATTCTTTATGATGCCAGTATACCTGGAGAGCTAAAAAAGGCTGAAGAGTTTGGTGGCAAAATACTAGAACTTTGCATTGAAGTGGGCGGCACTATTACGGGAGAACATGGCGTAGGCATGGAAAAACTGAATCAAATGTGCGTGCAGTTTACAAAAGAAGAGCTTACACAACTTCATGCTGTAAAGGCTGCATTTGACCCTAAAGGTTTATTGAACCCTGGTAAAGCCGTACCCACATTACACCGCTGTGCCGAGTTTGGTGCAATGCATATACATCAGGGAAAGCTCCCTCATCCAGAATTGGAACGTTTCTAATGACTGATAATGACATTGCTGAATCATTACAGAACCAAGTCAGCCAGGCAATTGAAAAAAATGAACACTTAATCGTCAGGGCTGGCGGCTCAAAGGATTTTTATGGTAGATCAGTTGAGGGAAATGAATTAAATATAGCCAAACACCAAGGCATTATCAATTATGAACCCACCGAACTGGTCATCACAGCACGAGCAGGCACCCCCTTAAAAACTATTGAAAAACAGTTATCAGATAACAATCAGATGCTTGCTTTTGAGCCCCCCAGATTTTCTAATAGCGCCACGCTTGGCGGTACAATTGCCTGTAATTTGTCTGGTCCTCGCAGAGCGTACAGCGGAGCAGCTAGAGATTATGTATTAGGTACAAAAATAATCAACGGCAAAGCAGAGATATTGTCTTTTGGTGGTGAAGTGATGAAAAATGTTGCAGGTTATGATGTCTCTCGTTTAATGGCTGGCTCAATGGGAACTTTAGCTGTCTTACTAGAAGTCTCATTAAAAGTAGTTCCTAGACCAGAAACTGAAATAACCTTGGTACAAAATACAAATATTAAGCAAGCTTTGGAAAACCTTCACCATTGGTCTAACCAAGGCTTACCTATAACTGCCAGTTGTTTTCATCAAGGCCAACTATCTATTCGACTCTCTGGAACAGAAAAAACAATCAACACCATTCAGCAATCATTAGGCGGCGAAATATTAAGTCATTCAAATAGTTTTTGGCACTCTATTAAAGAACAATCGCACATTTTTTTTGATTCTAAAAAAACATTATGGCGAATTTCATTAGCGTCTAATTCAGCTGTCTTTTCAGCTGATAAAGAGACGCTTTATGAATGGGGGGGCGCATTACGCTGGGTTAAAAGTGATTCTATTGAAGATCAAATATCTGATTCATTAAATGGGCATAGCACTCTATTTCGTTCGTCAAGTAATCGAGATAAGGTTTTTCAAGTTTTACCCAAATCTATATTACAAATACATCGTCATTTAAAACAAGCTTTTGATCCTCACGGTATTTTTAACATAGGCCGTATGTATCCTGAAATTTAGGTGAAATAAATAATGTAGCCTTGATGCAAGGAACTGGAATCAAGGTTCAGCAATATTAGCCCCTTGATTCCGCTCTGCTACATCAAGGCTACCTATTAATATTGATATTTAATATCCAAATAATACGACAACCTTTTTAAGCTGATGCAAACCAAAACAACTGACTATTTTTTAAACACCGCTCAAGGAAAAGAAGCTGATGCCATTATCCGCTCCTGTGTGCATTGTGGTTTTTGCACAGCAACCTGTCCGACTTATCAATTATTAGGTGATGAATTAGACAGCCCTCGTGGTCGTATTTATTTAATGAAACAAATGTTGGAAGGCCACTCAGTTAGCCGTAAAACACAAGTGCATTTAGACCGCTGCCTTAGTTGTCGCTCTTGTGAAACAACATGTCCTTCAGGTGTTCAATATGGTCGACTTATCGATATTGGACGAGAACTCATTGATCAACAAGTCACTCGCTCCTTCTTCATTCGCCTTCAACGTTATGTATTGAGAAAAATACTACCCTACCCTAAACGTTTTTCATGCTTACTCAAACCAGCTCAATACTTTAAGCCTTTATTGCCAACATCAATAAAACAAAAAATACCTCACAAACAAAATAATACATCTTGGCCTGCACAAACTAAATTACGAAAAATGCTAGTTTTACAGGGCTGTGTACAATCAGTCACTACGCCTAATACCAATAGTGCGACTGCAAATATTTTGAATAAACTGGGAATAGACCTAATAACAGCGAAGGAAGCAGGATGTTGCGGAGCTGTCAGTCAGCATTTATCAGCTAAACACGAAGCCTTGGATTTTATGCGTAACAATATTGATGCTTGGTGGCCATTTATTGAACAAGGTGTCGAAGCACTTGTTATGACAGCCAGTGGGTGTGGTGTGATGGTTAAGGAATATGTTGATTTACTAAAGAATGATCCAGAATATGCTGATAAAGCAAAAAAAGTCAGCGAACTAGCAAAAGATATTAGTGAGATATTAACTGAAGAAAACCTGACTAAAGATCATTTTAAACTATCGACACAGAAAATAGCCTTTCAAAACCCTTGTTCGCTGCAACATGGCCAACAACTCAACGGCGTAGTTGAATCTTTACTTAAACAGTATGGTTTTACGCTTACTCAAATTGATGATGCTCATTTATGCTGTGGATCAGCAGGAACCTATTCCATTTTACAAAAAAAACTATCACAGCAACTACTTGATAATAAATTGGCAACACTACAAAAACACCAGCCCGATCTCATCGTTAGCGCCAATATTGGCTGTCAGTTGCATTTGCAATCCCAATCCAACGTTCAGGTTAAACACTGGGTTGAGCTTCTGAATGAGCATTTAAAAGTTTAATTTGTAGTGACTCAAATTTGATCGGACACATTCAATATGCCAAAGTTTTTATGAGAAAGCCGTGCTCCCCTTCGCTATTATCCCTTCATTAAAACAGCAATATGTAAGCTAACACAGTCCGCTAAAGCATATAGATTGTATCCGCCTTCTAATATTGAAACTATTTTACCTTCACAGCAATCATCAGCTATATTCATAATTTTCTTAGTCAACCATTGATAATCTTCTTCTATTAATTGTATAGAGGCTAACGGATCATCTTTATGTGCATCGAACCCTGCCGATAATAATATTAAATCAGGATTAAACTGCTTTAATGCAGGTAAAATTTGTTGTTGGTATTTTTCCGAAATTCAGGCCCTTTTTCACCTGCTGTTAAAGGTACATTAACGATATTACCTACCCCAGTTTCTGATGCATACCCTGTCCCTGGATAATTAGGCATTTCATGAGTGGAGGCATAAAAAACAGCGGGATTATTTTTAAATGTAGCTTGCGTTCCATTGCCATGATGTACATCAAAATCAATAATCGCAACACGTTTGATATTTGCTTGCGTTAAAGCATAACTGGCTGCAATGGAAATAATATTAAATAAACAAAAACCCATAGAATCTTTGGGTTCTGCATGATGACCGGGTGGGCGAACAGCACAAAAAGCATTATTCGCTTTTTTACTATTAACCTTATCAACAGCATCACATGCAGCACTTACAGCCAAAAGCACTGCATTTGCAGAACCTTCCGACAGTACGGTATCTGAATCTAAAGGAACATAATTTTCACTCTCTACTTTTTGTAGCACATAATCAGTAAGGCCTTGGCTATGAACTAAACGAATTAATTCTAAATGATCCTTTCGTATTTCAGGCGTAACCTTGATTAGTGAATTAAATTGAAGGTCTTCTATAGCTGCATTTATATGTACTAACCTATCAGGGTTTTCAGGGTGCCCTAAACCTGTATCGTGCAGTAAAAAGTCTTTATGGTAATAATAGAGAGTAGTCATATTAGGTCTGGAAGAAGTTAATTATATTCAAAACAGTTGTTAATGTAGTCGCTTGGGCTTTTACACACTCACAAGCCAACCAAAAACCACCTAAAAAATATCCATATCATTTGCAAATAACACAAGTCCTTTATAATATTTTTTAATAATGGCTAATGTTTCTTTCTCTCGCCCTAAAGTGCGATTCATCCTATGTGACAAAATTAATTTTTTAACTCCTGCCTGTTTGGCAATTTTGCCAATTTCTGACGGAGGCATATGCAATTTACGTCCAACCCCTTGTTGAGATTCGGGAATTGCATTGTGAGCAATTAAAATATCACTTCCTTTTGCTAAAGCTGCTAATGTTTGGAATTTATTACTCATATCACCCGAAAAAGCTATCGAACATCCAGCAATATCCACACGCCATGCTAGTGAGGGTAATGGACCATGATAAACGGGAATTGCAGATAGCTTATAATTTTTCGATTGAAAAACGTGCTGTTTTTTATGTTTAGCTAAACTAATATTTTTTGCCACAACGTTATAACTGCTTTGTTTTTCAGCAGAAACATAGTCTTGTAAATAAGGGTATACGCCTTTTGAACCTACAAAATTATGAGTAAATTCTGTAGCAGAAGGCATTAAGTGATTACTTTCTGGCCCAAATAATTGTATATCCTGAGTTCGATTAGTGAAATAAGTGCCTTTTATATAAGCAGAAAAATCAGCACTATGATCAACATGAAAATGGCTAAAAACTATGGTTTCTATATCATTAAGTTTTGCGCCTGTTTTTTCATAATTTAAACTACTTCCGGCACCGGCATCAACTAAAACAATCCCCTTTCCATCTAACCAAACCAGATAAGAACTAGAAGCCCGTCCATCAGTTAACTCTGGCCCACCAGAACCGAGCACCTGAACTTTCACTCGCTGACTTTGACATTCGGCTAAAGTAATTGAATTAAATACTAATAAAAAACTAACTAACAAGGCTTTTAACAGAGTCATAATATTATGGATTTATCAATGAATCGAACATTTAAAATATCATATTCACTTCAAAAATGTAGCAAATCCTCATCAATCATTCTTTTTATGCTATTTAAATAAAGTTTACCTTCAATAGCCTGATTTTTTGTTTTAAGTGATTCAACTGTTTCTGCATCCACCACTTCAACTATCTGCTGTGAAAAAACTGACCCTTCATCATATTCTTCATTAATAAACTTTTATAGCTTGTCGCTCTAACAGTCGAGCAGCTTAACTCATAGTTATTTCCAATCTAGCTTCCACTCCTCCTTGTTCTCGTGCTAACAACTGCACTTTCCAAGAATGAATATCACATAATTGTTGAACAATTGCCAAACCTAAACCACTGCCGCCCGTTTTTTTATTCCGAGAGCTATCCAGCCGATAAAAGGGCTGAAAAACAGCTTCAAGTTCATCAATAGGAATACCAGCACCTTGATCCATTATTTTAATAATAAGTTTGTCTTTTTTTATTAAACAAAACATATCCACTGGTTTATTACCACTGTAACGAAAAGCATTATCTAATAAATTACATAATACTCGGCGTAAAGCATTCACGTCTATATCACATCGTCCACAGGCTTTATTTTTCCAATTAATAATACAATTCTGTCTTTGGTAATTAGAAACTACTTCAGCAATAATTTCACTCACTTCAATATTAATAGCATGCTGCTTACTCATACCTTTAATAAATTCCAATGCCTGTTTGATCAAACTTTCCATTTCTTCCAAGTCATTATTCATCCCTGAAATTAAAGAGGCATTATCACTGCCTTTTATTAACTCTAAGGCTATTTTCATTCGGGTAATAGGTGTCCGTAAATCATGAGAAATACCACCAAATAGAATATTCCTATTAGAAATTAATTGGGTAATTTTTTGAGTCATTTTATTAAAGTTACGCGCCACCATAACCAACTCTTTAGTTCCTTTTTCAGGAATTTTAGTTGATAGCTTGCCTGAACCCACTAAATCAACCGCTTTAGATAAGGTTGTGATCGGGTAAGTTATACGACGAACCAATAAAAAAGTTGTTATTAGGATAAGCAAACTCGCTGTTATTAAAATCCCCATGATTGCTTTAGAAGGATGCGGCCCTAAACGCTCATGTAAAAAGCCTATTTTTACCTGCTGTTCGCCCTGAGGAATAAAGATCCAAAAACAATCGTCTTTGCTAGCATCTTGTTTAATGATGATTTTTTGCCCTACATGATGATGAAGTGCTTTTTCTAGACGAGGGATAAAGGGGTATATTATGGTTATATCTGTAACTGAAACATGCTCATCGGTAATAAATAACTGATGCTGTTCACTTAAATGCAACTGAAAAGCTTGTTTTTTATTAGCAGGAAGAGAAAACCATGACTTGCTTAGGATATGCATAAGCCCCCCCAAATCATCTGCAGCCCTGTTAGCCATGGGGCCTAAAACAAAATGAAAAATTAGCAATAGGGATATTAGAGTAAAGCTCAAAAAACCTAAGACCAATGTCAAACTGGTATTAAAATAAAGAGTATTCTGCTTTCTAAGTTTTTTCATATCTTTCAGTCATTAGGTATAAATTGATAACCTTTTCCCCATACGGTCTGAATATAAAGAGGCATTGATGTATCAACTTCAATTTTTTGACGCAACCGCATGATTCTTACATCAACACTACGGTCAAAAGGCGCGCAATCATAACCTTTTAGTTTCTCTAACAAATCATCTCTGCTTAAAACTTGTTTAGGGCTTTCAACAAAGATTTTTAACAAAGAATATTCACCACTGGTGAGTATTATTTTTTTCCCATCACATATAAGTGACTGGTTGTTTGTATTAAAAACATATTCACCAAAACTATAAATTTCATTATTTTCAACAGCTGTCTTTGGTTTTTCACCTTGCTTTCGTCGTAATACCGACCGAATACGCGCCAAGAGTTCTCGAGGGTTAAAAGGTTTGGCCAGATAATCATCAGCTCCTATCTCCAAACCTATAATACGATCAACATCTTCGCCGCAAGCTGAAAGCATAATAATAGGTATCTGACTGCTACTATTTAAGCGCTTAACAATACTGAGCCCATCCTCACCAGGTAACATTAAGTCGAGAATAATTAAATCAACATTTGACTGACTGAGATATTCATCCAAAGCCACACCACAGTCAACGGAAGCGACTGCAAACCCTTGCTGTTCAAGATACTGGCAAAGTAATTTACATATCTCCAAATCATCATCAACCACTAAAATTTTTATCTTTTTATTGTCCATAAATCAAATATCCAATTCAGTTTTATCCCTCATTAATTAATTCTACCTTTGCTCCTCCCAAGTAAGCAATAAATTACAAACTCTGTTACATATTGTTACAAATTAACACCTCTATGAAATATTTTATCTCCCCCTTTTATATAGACTAATTCCACCCCAATAGTCCTTCAAGGAGATTGAAAGCAATGAAAAAACTTATTATAGCGCTATCCGCATTCGCGATAGCTGGCATTAGCAACTCAGCGCTGGCTACAAATAAACAAGATACTCAGCATAAAAAACATCACAGCAAACATCAATCAAAAAAACTGAACAATCAGTTAAAAAGAATCATTAGATCAAATCACTTAACAGGTGATCTATTAGTCAATAGAACAATACCTGATATTAACAGCCCTAAAGCACAACTAGGAATGGATTTATTCTTTTCTAAAACCTTGGGCGGTGACTATGATTCGGCTTGTGTCGCTTGTCACCACCCTGTCTTAGGTGGGGGAGATAATTTATCATTACCCATAGGCGTAGAAGCAGACAGACCAGACGTTCTAGGCATTGGACGAACAAACGACTTTGCCGCCAATAACGAAGAAGGCGGCCCTCCTGTCCCTAGAAATGCACCGACAACCTTTAACACCGCACTTTGGGATCAATTCCAGTTTCATGATGGCCGACTAGAAAGTCTTGATAAAACACCTGGCGCTAATGGTGCTGGCAGCTCAGGCATTCGTACGCCCGATTCGCCTTTAGGTGTGGCCGATCCACTTGCAGGTAATAATTTGGTACAAGCCCAAGCTCGTTTTCCTGTCACTTCAAACGAAGAAATGAAAGGGTTTAAACATTTAGGTTACACCAACCAAACAATTAGAGAGTTACTAGCAGGTCGATTAGGAGGTTATGGTGCTGAAGGTTATTCATTAATTGATACCAACCATTGGTTAGAAAAATTCCAACTAGCATTAGGAAACCTTGAAGGCACGGCTGAAGATTTAATCACAGAACAAAATGTATCTATGCTCATTTCAGAATATGAACGTTCTCAAACTTTTGTTGATACGCCTTGGAACCGCTATGTAAAAGGGGATAAAAAAGCGATTTCCAAAAAAGCTAAAAAAGGTGCCGTCTTATTTTTCACCTCGAGTAAAAAAGGAGGAGCTAACTGCTCTAGCTGTCACACTGGGGACTTCTTTTCAGATGAAAGCTTTCATAACGTAGCCATGCCTCAAATTGGCCCCGGTAAAGGTGACGGGCTAGATGGCTCTAAAGATTTTGGCCGTGCCAGAGAAACAGGCTTAACAGAAGATATGTTTGCTTTTAGAACACCCTCCTTGATTAATGTTGAAGTGACTGGACCCTGGTCACATGCGGGTTCATATACGTCTCTTGAAGCGGTTATCAGACATCATTTAAATGCAGCGGAAGCAATTGATAATTATGATGAGCAACAACTAACTCAAGCTGATATTCGCAACCTTGAGCAGATGAAAGAAAATACATCAGAAGCTTTAGAGTCGAAAAACTTTGAGTTAGAAACCTTATCTTTAAATAACCGCCAAGTTAATCAGCTAGTCGCATTCTTAAAAACATTAACAGACCCTTGTACACAAGATCGAGAATGTTTGGGGCAATGGATTCCTGATCCTGAACAAAGAATTGACCCTAATGATGATCAATTAAATGCAATAGATCAATACGGCAATTTGCTTTAATCAGTATTCTTTCGCAGGGCATTACTTGCTCTGCTTTTTTTAACTACAAAAATATATAATCATGAAAAAAATACATCTTTTAGCTCTAGTTTTAACTGCAACATCAATGAATGTAAATGCAATGGGAGGAATGGGAGAACACGAAGGCCCGTTTTTAGGCATAAACACTATGAAAGATATGTGTCATATGATTTCAGAAGACAATGAATTCAGCTATCAAGGCAAATCTGAAACAAAACTCACAATGAATAAAAACTTTGTTCTAGCTACCTGCAAAGCTGAGTACATCCAAGATGATGAAATGTCTGTTGAAGATGTTCATGGAAGAAATCAGGTGGTTAATTGTAGAATCAAAGTACAAGGTTTTCATGGCTTTTTTGAAGGCCGCGGTGGGTTTACTGTTGACGCAGACAACGGTCAAGTAAGTGCTAACTGTAAAGCAAGTAGAAAATAATCAGATTTAGCTTGGGGGGTAACAACCCCAAGCTGAGAGCGTTCAAAATTCTGTGTCAGTTAAATTAGCGCCTAACGCGCTTTGCTTGTTGGCCAGATAAAATGCCTGTTGAACCTGCTCTTTCAGAGCAGAACCGACAACCATTTTCTATGGCTTTATGAACGTGGACATTATACTCAGATATCAAGTACACGATCCAACCGCCCTTCAAAATAAATAGCTAATTGAGACAATGCCAATGACCAGTTTTGGATTGGCATTGACCATTTCTTAGTGGCATTCAATATGCCAGCATACAGTAATTTTAACAAGCTATTTTCATTAAGAAATGCGCCTTTGGTTTTGGTCAGTTTACAAAACTGCCTGTGTACAGCCTCTACCGCATTGGTTGTATAGATAACCTTGCGTATAGGTTCTGGATATTTGAAATAGGCTGATAAATGCTCCCATTTTCTACGCCATGATTTTATGACAATGGGGTATTGCTTGCCCCAGCGCTCTTCTAGTTGATCTAATGCGACTTCAGCCGATTCTTTACTGGTGGCACGATACACTGGCTTTAAATCGGCCATAAAGGCTTTCTGGTTTTTTGAGGCAACGTATTTCATAGAATTACGGATCTGATGAATAATACAGAGCTGGATTTCTGTTTTAGGGTAAACGGCTGCAATGGCTTCTGGAAAACCAGTTAGGCCGTCAATACAGGCGATAATAATATCTTCAACACCTCTATTTTGAAGCTCAGTTAAAACGGTTAACCAGTAATTAGCCCCTTCACTTTCTGAAAGGTGAATGCCTAATATTTCTTTTTTCCCTGGAGATTAAGACCTAATAATGTGTAAACGGCTTTGCTAACATAACGGCCATTGTCCTTAACTTTATAATGAATAGCATCAAGCTAGGCGATGGGGTAATGGCTTTCTAGTGGCCGCTGTCGCCATTCTGTGAGTTCAGACAATAATTGATCTGTAACCGCGCTAATAGTGCCCGTAGAGACTTCAACACCATACATTTCTTCCAAGTGATGTTTAATATCTCGATACCCCATGCCTAGACCAAACATAGACAGTATTTTTCGATCCATTTCGGGTGTTAACTTGGTTTGATTCTTTTTGACTAACTGCGGTTCAAAAGTACCCGCTCTATCTCTTGGGGTATCAAGCTCAAAGCTACCTGAGCCTGATTTTATCGTTTTGGAGGTGATTCCATTCCTTCGATTGGGTTCATCTTCTCTCATTTTTAGGTGATTATCTAATTCAGCTTGTAAAGCTGCTTCAGTTAACTGTTTGATTAGCGGCATGAGTACGCCGTCTTTACCTGTTAGGTCCTTACCTAATTGCAGGTCTTTAAGTGCTTGTTCAAAATTAAATGGTTGGGACATGTGTCATTCCTTAATGCAAGTGCATTGATTTTAATGAAATGACACAGATTTTTGAACACTCCCATTTTAAATTTCAGCAGTTACACTGTATTACTTATAGGGTCAAAACGTGGAATACCTTTTATATGTTCTTGAACCATCAACACATACTTCAACCCCATTAACATTGAGTCATTTTCCTCATGTTCAACCCAAACAACTTTCACCTCACCTTTTAAGTTTAACTTTTGAAATTCAAAAGTCGTCACTGTACCCTCTTTAACATCTAAAGATTCCTTCAAATGTATCATCACCCCATCAACAGATACATTTTGTGTCAGAAAAGTATAAGGTTTATTGTCAAAAACAATTTCACCAGACGTTATAATGACCTTCCTATAAGCTTTACGTTGATAGAGTAAATTATTAACGTCATAAGATAAGCTTCTAAACTCTAATGCAAAATGAATGCATCCATCTACCTTTTCAACTCTGACAACATCTGCCTCACCCGCCAAGCGCATTTCAGGCAAATACAAATCAACCGTCACGGATAAAGTCAATGCGCTAAAAATCTCATCAACTTCTGATATAAATTCATTAGCATCTAACTCTGCAAATAAACCTGTAATAGATAAATTCCTTACAGAAATCTTTAATTCTTGTTCGGCCAAATATATAAGTCCATGAGAACTAAGGTTTTTTCTATAAGACCTTTTCTCTTCCATCATAATTAATTCTTCTACAATACAAAGTTATGATAAAAAGTATAGACTTTAATTTAAGTTCTGCCATATAACCTTTTATTTTCTATGAAATTAAATATTTTTTGCTTTTTGATAGTAGCATTACTCTCTTCATGTACAGCAATCCCACCCAAATATACTGATAATATTTGCAAAGTTTTTAAAGAAAAAGATGATTGGTATGCTGATGCAAAAGCCTCTTATGAAAAATGGGGGTTACCTATTCATGTCAATATGGCTATTATGCATCAGGAATCACGTTTTGTTGCTGATGCAAAGCCGCCTCGCCCTAGATTATTAGGGTTTATTCCTTGGTTTAGATCAAGCAGTGCCTATGGCTACCCTCAAGCACAAGATGGCACTTGGGATGATTATCTAAAGAGTGCTGGTGATTGGGGCGCAGATAGAGATGATTTTGCTGATGCTTGTGATTTTATTGGCTGGTATTGCTCAATTAGCCATAACAAATTAGGCATTTCAAAATGGGATACTGAAAAACTTTATCTTGCCTATCATGAAGGCCATGGCGGCTATAAGCGAAAAACCTATTTAAAAAAACGTTGGTTAATGAATACTGCTAAAAAAGTCACTAAAAAATCACAACGTTATAATAGCCAATTATCTGGTTGTAAAGATGAATTAGAAAGCACATCTTGGTTTTTTTGGTAAACTATAGGGCTTAAACTAATAACAACGGATTATTTAATGAAAAACCCAGTTATTGTGATTTTAGCCGCTATTTTAATAGGTATAACTATGTTCTCTATGGCAAACGCCACTTCACCAGAAGAAAATAAAGCAGCAGGAGAAGCCTTTCTTGCTGAAAACACTACAAAAGAAAATATTGTAACCACAACAAGTGGCTTACAGTACGAAATTTTAGCTGAAGGTGAAGGCCCTTCTCCATCAGCAACAACCAGTGTTACTGTACATTACAAAGGTACAACACTTGATGGTAAAGAATTTGATAGTTCTTATAGCCGCAACGCACCAGCAACATTCCCTCTAAACCGTGTAATTGCTGGTTGGACTGAAGGTCTACAGTTAATGAATGCTGGCGCTAAATACCGATTCTTTATCCCTTCTGAACTTGCTTACGGTCAACGTGGTGCTGGTGCAGATATCGGCCCAAATGCTGCACTTATTTTTGAAGTGGAACTCCTAAAGTTCTAAGTGTATACTTCTAAAATTCAAGATTTTTTCTAGTCCTTTAAAATTTATTTTATTGCGTGATACTCAAGAGCTTCAACTCTAAGTATTTTTAACTAGAAACACAATAAAGCCTTGCTCTAGCAAGGCTTTTTTATTTAAGGCTTATGACAAAATATCAACTGTTTGCAACAACTCCTAAAGCAATGGAAGACATCCTTGCTGATGAATTAAAACAACTTGGCGCAGAGAATGTGCACCCTAAATTAGCAGGGGTCAGCTTTCAAGGTGATATTGAAATGGCCTACAAGGCCTGCTTATGGTCAAGAACTGCAAACCGTATTTTATTGCCATTAAAATCTTTTGAGGTTCATTCCAAAGAAGATCTTTATGATGCTGTCAAAAAAATAAACTGGTTTGAACACTTTAAACCAGATGATACCTTTGCCGTATCATTTAGTGCCAAGAATTCTGAAGTGATTAACAATACCCACTTCGGTGCCTTAGTGGTCAAAGATGCTATCGTTGACCAAATGCGTGCTAAATTTGAAAAACGCCCTAATATTGATCTTCATCGCCCTACTATTAAAATCAATGTTTATTTAAACAATGAAAACGCTGAATTAAGCATAGACTTATCAGGAGAAAGCTTACATAAGCGAGGTTACAGAGAAGCCAATGTAGCCGCGCCTCTTAAAGAAAATCTAGCTGCTGCTATGTTATTACGTAGTGGCTGGCCTGAAATTGCTAAACAAGGTGGCTCGCTTATCGACCCCATGTGTGGCTCAGGCACTTTATTATTAGAAGCTGGCTTAATTGCTGCTGATTATGCACCCGGCTTATTAAGAGATTATTTCGGTTTTCTAGGCTGGAAAAAACACGATGAAGACTGTTGGCAAAAACTACTGGCTGATGCGGAGCAACGTAAAACAACAGGCATACAAAACATGCCAATTATTGCTGGTTTTGACAAAAGCCGCCGCACTGCAGCAACGGCTATTCAGCATGTTGAAAATGCAGGGTTTGATAATAAAATACATATCGAAAAAAGAGACATTAGTGATGCTCAACCTGCCACCAGCTGGAAACCGGGGCTACTTATTTGTAACCCTCCTTATGGTGAACGTTTAGGTGATGATGATGAAATATCTCAACTTTATTTACAATTTGGTGAGACATTAAAATCTCATTTTCAAGGCTGGAAAGCGGCAATGATTATCAGCAACCCAGAAATGGGGTTTCGCTTAGGTATTCGCTCACAAAAGCCTATTACCCTTTTTAATGGCCCTCTGGAATGTAAATTATTACGTTTAAATATTGAAGAGAAATCTTTCTTTGTTCCTAAAGCTAAGAGCCAACAAGAACGTATTGAACGTGTAACTAAAGCCTTAGATCCTGAGACAGAAACTGAACATTCAGCTGAAATGTTTGCTAATCGACTTAAAAAGAATGTAAAAAAGATGTCTCGATGGGCAAAACAAAAAAACATCAGTAGTTACCGCTTATATGATGCAGATTTACCTGAGTATTCAGTGGCAATTGATATTTATCAAAGCGATAAACTGTGGGTCAATGTACAAGAATACGAAGCGCCAAAAACTATTGCCGCACATAAAGCTAATGAACGCTTAGCCGGTATACTGGCAGAAATACCTCGTGTTCTTAAAATTGATAAATCACAGGTCTTGTTAAAAATTCGTCGTAAACAGAAAAATACTGAACAATATGAAAAACAGGATAACAAAGCAAACTTTCATATTATTGAAGAAAATAACTGTAAATTCTTAACTAATTTTGAAGATTATTTAGATACAGGAATTTTTCTAGACCACCGCCCTATTCGCGCCACCATTCAACAACAAGCTAAAGATAAAAACTTCTTAAATTTATTTGCTTATACAGCAACAGCTTCTGTGCATGCGGCTGTAGGTGGAGCATTATCAACGACCAGCATTAACGCATCAAATACTTACTTGGAGTGGGCAGAAAAGAACTTTGCCTTAAATAATATATCAGGTAATCACAGACATATTCGTGCAGATTCTTCAGCCTGGCTAGAAGAACAGCGCAAACAAGATTCACCAACCCAATATGATTTGATTTTTCTGGATCCACCGACCTTTTCAAATTCAAAGCGGATGGAGACTTCATTTGATGTCCAACAAGATCATGTTGGATTGATTAATGATGCCTTGGCATTATTAGCTGACGAGGGTATTTTGTACTTTTCAACCAACTTTAGAAAATTTAAACTTGATGACCTAGGGATTATTAATGCAAATATTGAAAATATTTCTGCATCTACTATTCCTGAAGATTATTCTAGAAGCCCAAAAATTCATTATTGCTGGAAAATAACGCATAAATGAAAGCAGTTCAACTTATTATAAGTGGGCGAGTACAAGGCGTTTACTTCCGCGCCTTTACCAAAAAGCAAGCCATTAAACAGGGTGTAAAAGGCTATGTATGTAATAAAGTGGATGGCTCAGTAGAAGTGATTGCCTGTGCAGAAAGTAAAAACTTAGACCCTTTTATTAACTGGTGCCATAAAGGTCCTTTGTTAGCTAAGGTAAAAGATGTTGTTATTAATGAACTCGAATCTTCTGAGGTATTTTCTCAATTTGAAATTCGTTAAAAATGACTCAATATCGTTACATTAAATTATTTGTGACTTTGATAAAACAAAGTGGAATCGAGGGTTATACTCAAAACAAACCTTGATTTCGCTCCGCTACATCAAGGCTACATGCTTAAGAGCAGATCTAATCCATAAATTTTCGTTTCAACCAATAATCAACACTAACAAAATTACCAGCCCCAATAAAAAACAACACTAACAACATAATAAAATAAGTCACAGCAAACTCAACGCCATTATTAAGAATAACAACACTGCCATTTTCAGTTAACCATTCAAAATTACCATTGTTCTCCAAAATCTCTTTTGCTTTATCTAAGCGCTCAATCGCTCCAATAGTTCTTTCGTTAGCAAAAAAACCACTCCCTTCCGCAATAGCTAACCAACCATTTTTTAAATGAACAGTAACTCCAGCAACTAACATAGTTATCATCAATGGAATGGAAATTAAGCGGACACCAAAACCAAAAAATAGGAAAATAGCACCTAACACTTCAGTCAGTGCAACAAGAAACACAAATAAATAAGGTAACGGTAAACCCAACCCCCAATCCTCATTACCAAACCAGTCGGCTGTACTGCTAAAGCTCATAAACTTCTTACTACCTGCCATCCAAAGAATTGGGACTAAATAAAGGCGCAAAAGAAGAGGCGCTATAAAATCCAACACTTTGGTTTTATCACACCATGTCATTAATAAGCTTGTTAAATCAGGTGCTTTCTCAATAATTGCTAAGACATATTTATTATTCATGTTTAAACCTATTTTATTATTATAATTAGCAAAAACCATCCTTTGCATCTTAAGCTATGAATCCTATTATTAGCAACATACAATTATAAATTAATGTCAAAAATGTCGGGACCTTAAGCTATGCAGTGAGAATATATACATAAGGCTCCTCGTACAAAGAACATATAAACAAAATCTTATTTTATTTTAATATGCTCATCTATTTTCCATTGTAGAGGGTATCTAGCCATTACCTCATGTAAATAAACCGTCATTTTTTCTGCTATTAGCTTTTGTCTGACTCTATCCTCAATAGCTGCATAATCTTTACGTTCTGCAGGCTTTCTATTAACGATAACAATAATGTGCCAGCCTTTATTTGTTTTAACAATTTTACTTAGCTCATTATCTTTTAAATCTTTAATCGCCAGTTCAATTTCTTTTGAACCATTGCCTTCTTTCAACCATCCCATATCACCAGAGCGCTGACGGCCATATGCATCTACACTGTATTGGCTTGCCAACACAAACAAGCTTTCACCTGCAATAATTCGTTCGCGCATTTCCTCTGCTTGCTGCTGTGTTCCCAGTACTATTTGGCCAATTTGTCTACGCTCTGGAATATAAGCAATTTCTGGATGTTTTTGAAAGTAGTCTAATAAAGTGCTTTTGTTTGGAATCCATTCTTGCTCTTTCTGTTTCAACAATAAGCGAGTTGTTAAATTATGTGCATATTCTTGTAACTGAGGATTAATATTTTCTGCTTTCTCGTCGACTGCTTTTGCTGTCAGCGTTAATTGAACCCACTCATTAACCTTTTCTATTATTCTTTCTTTATCAACTTCACCTTGAGCCTTACTAGAAATTAAATCACCATATTTGATTAATACCCCCTCACCTTCGGCAAGTACAGTGTCTGCTGTTGGAGCATTATCTAACTTATCAAAATATGTTTTAACCTTTGCATCCGAAATTAACTTATTAATACTTAGCATTTTTAAAGCACTAAAATTTCTTGCTATATAAGCCGATCTTGATGCAATTAAAGCATCCGTATTACCTTTAGTACGCTCTTTAAACTGAGTATCAATATCATCAGGCACTTTAAGCTGCTGGGTTAACTTTTTTAAATAAAGCCGAGCAAGAAGTGATGTTTTAAAGTTACTCATTTCTTGTTGGAAAACAACACTCTCATGTTTTCCAGTTGCTATAGCTTCTAAGTATAAAGCTTCTGATCTTGCCATTCTTAATAGCATATCGCCACGCAGATAAGCTTGATCCTTTTCATCCATAGAAGGGAATTGAGTAGCAAAAGGTGCTGCTTGCATGGCGGCTTCTAATTGCTGTTCTGTAACTTGGCCTGATTGCCCTATAGTCACAAGAACTTTATCTGCGTATGTAACACCTGTAATTAAGCTAAAAAATAGAAAAACAAAAAATTTATTTTTGATCATATGAATTTGAGATATTAATTTAGAAGTGAGGCTTTAGCCTCGCATAGACAGAAAAGCGAGGCTAAAGCCTCACTTCCTGATTACACTTAATTGATTATTAGACGCGGGCGCGTCTCAAAGAAGGTTCCCACGGATTCCATGGGAACCAGATGCACTACTTGATTACACTTTATTTTTTGTTAGCACCACCTAAATCAGGTGCATTAGAATGAATCCAGCTAATCGCTGCATCTAAATTATCCTTAATTTTCTTACCTTCCCATGTTAATGCTTCTGCAACAATCGGAACACCTGACTTATTTACTTCATGACAAGATGCACACAATAATGGGCCATGACTTCCATCAGGATTATATTGAGTCGCTTGTTTATAAGTAGTCGTGTCAACGGTTGGTGTTACTGGGTATAAACCATGAATTGATTCATGACAAGCCTGACAAGCCAATCCTGCATGGCCTTTAGAGTAACGCATGACACTGTATTTACCCGGTTGGTTAATTGGAAATGCAACTCCACCTTGCCCTTCAACATAAGGAGGTGCGTGACAATCAGCACAATGAGGAACACCTGGTGATAACCAATAATCTTTACCGTGGCTTGCAGCACTATAAGGAACAGCTGCTATACCTGTCGCTTCAGCTGGAAGCTGTAACGAGGATAACTTAGCAGATGGATTAGCTGATAATAATGCAACATTAATATCACCATCTTCATCCTTAGTGACTAATGGAGCGCCATCTTTCATCGCAATAACACCGATATCTGGCACCATTCTATCTTTAGACCATGTGAGTAAAATACCTGATTTTCCTGGTGTATCATGGCCATTTTTATCTAACACAACTTTGGGATCTAGATATTTTTCTTCTAATACTTTACGTGTTACACCAATCGCTTTAGCAATCTCATCCAGAGATTTATTACGAATCGTTTTACCTGTTTGTTTAAAGGCATTTTTTAAATCATCACGTTGATACAGTTCACGTGATAATTGGCTGTGACAGTTAGTACACCACATGCCTTTACCACCTTGACCATTACCAATTTTAGAAACATTGGTCTGCATCCATTTCCCGATTTCATTAAGATGCTCTGGTGTACCTACCCCATCATTATCTTTATTGGGGTTTGAATGTACATCACGCCCTGCAAAACAACCACCATCCGTATCACGGTTATCAGATGTTGCATAAAAGTTTTCACCTGTTGGGGTAATAGGATAGCCTTCCATTCCACCATCTTGTCTATGCGCGGGATGACAACCGGCACAAGTACCTGTACGTCCTTCTGAATCAGGTAGTGGACGAATAGTTTGATGCACTCTATGTAACGCTTCTGATAAAGGCATAATGGGTGAATCCCAATCTTCACGCTTTTCACTACCACTCATAATCTGAGCAATCCCTTTAGATTGCAATACACCAATGACGTTATCAGCATGGCATTGTTGACAAAGAACAGGGTCACTCCCTAAACGGTTTTGTGTAGATCGACTGCTTGGCTCATAATTAGCTAAAAACTGAGTCCCATGACGTGCATCATGAATTTGCAACACCGAAACAGACGTCGCTTTTAAGTCAGCCATATAAGGTGTCGCACCTAAACTTCTCCAAAATACTTTTTCTTGTTTATATAAAGTAAAGGTATCGCCATTTGCATTTGAGTTGGCATGACAGTTTGCGCAGTTAGGCACATCAATCGGATTAGTCCCGATAAATTTAACTGGTTTTCCTGAGTGACTATCAATAATAGGCTTATTTGTTTTAGCATCAACCAAACCCACCCATGCTTCTTGAAAAGGACGAATATCACTTTCCACAATTTCCAGTGGACTTTTCTTCATCAATTCATCGTAAAAAGGCGTTAAAGGTAAACCTAAAGCATCCCAAATACCTGGGTTAGTCAAAACGATGGGTACATTGTCTAAGACTGGTGATTTTGTATAAACCACTGTTCCTGTATCACCCGTATAGTGTAAATGCCCATTCTTTAATGGCATTCCAGATGGACCTGCATCACGAGGAACAGGCAACTCAATACCAATTCGTTTCTTCTCACTGTCCTTACTGGTATTCTTTGGATTGCTGCCTTTTAAATCTTTGTAGATATAAAGATGCGTAAAGTAAGCATTACCTACATTTTCATTTTCTGTATATTTGCCATCTTTGTTTACATCATAAGGAATATTCCAATAAGCCAACTTTGTACCTTCTGAAAAGGTATTATCAACATGGCCATATTCCAATTTCATTCTTTTTTTACCATCCAACAAAACGGTTGGATCTTTTGGATCAGCTTTTAATAACTGCGGAAAACTATAAGGTCCATCCGCAGTTTTAACTACCTGACTTTGAATCGAATTATAAGGCGGTAAAATACAACAATAAGAAAAGTCAAAACCTGTACAATGCATCCCCAATTCATAATTGATGGTAATGTTGTAGTCATTTTTTGGTTTTTGTTTATCTCCAATAACAGCATTACTAATTGGGCTATTCCTAACCAAAGTTTTTTCTTTTTCTGATGCTGAATAAGGTACATATCCAGCAAAAACTGGACTGATAAACAAACTGCTTAATAATATAGGTATGGCAATTCTTTGCATGATCTTACTTCCTCATTTGATAATAATATTGCGCCAATTGTTTAATTTCTTCTTCACTCAATTGTTCTGAAATTAAACGCATACGACTATAAACGTCGTTATGGCGAACCCCAGTTTTATATTCAGTTAATGTATTAACAAAATATTCAATCTGTTGTCCCGCCAGCGCAGGAATATCCTGCCTTTCGCCCTGTCCATTACTACCATGACAAGTAAAGCAAGGCGGAATAATTTTTTTACCATTGCCTTTCGCAACTAACACCTCTGCTTTTTCGAACTCTTGTTTTTTAACTTTATGCTGAGCTTCCGGTAAAGACTCAAACCAAACAGCCAAGTCTGCTGAATCTTGCTCACTTAAACCCACAGCTACAGAATTCATCAGTGCATGTGTACGTTTCTCATCAGCATAATCACGCAATTGCTTATAAGTATAAGTTGCTAGTTGTCCAGCTAAAGAAGGAAAAGCATCCATCTGACTAATACCTTTTTCACCATGACAGCCAGCACAGGTTCCAGCTAATTGCTTACCTTTTTTTAAATCCCCATCTTTTACAAAATTTAAGGCATCAGGTGTCCAAGCTATATTAGAAGCAGGTTCTGCAAAAACCAAAGCCGGCACAAGTAATAAAAATAAAGAGAGTGTATGTTTCATATTTAATATCCCCATGCGCTTGAGTCATATGTATCTAAAAAGAAGAACTGTAGAATTGGAATACCAAAACTAATAAACATAAGTACAGCAATAACTTTATTCCATAGTTTTATATCATTTAGATATTCTGGTAAATCTTTTACTTCATGGTAAGACTCTGCATATTCCACTTCAGCTTCATACACCTTTGTTGTCGCACTAAACTGAGTTTTAAAGATTAAATAGATAAATAAACAAGCAGAACCTAATAATACTAATCCACCTAGGATCATTAACAGCTCATAAGGCTTCCAAGATAAAGTCATTAGGTTGTTGTAGACTACGCTAGAAATTCTACGAGGTTGTCCAAGCAAACCAAGAACATGCCATGGTGTTGTCATAATACTCATACCAATAAACCAAGTCCAAAGCTGTACTAAAGCTAAGCTATTTGAATAAATCGGTTTCTTAGTCAAAATTGGCCATAAATAATAAGCAATAGAAAAATACATAATGACTGTTGTACCAGCAAAAATCAGATGAAAATGACCAGGGACCCAAGCCGTATTATGGATCATGGCATTCATCGCATAACTCGCGTTGACTAAGCCTCCCCATCCACCAAAAATCAGCATTAGTAAAGATAAGATAACTGAAAGCACCATGGTATTAGTCCACGGTAGACTACCAATCCAGCCAAACAAACCTTTACCACCCCGTAATCGACCCGCTACTTCTAAAGATGCGATGACAGTAAAGCCTGTGATAAAGGTAGGAATAGAAACAATAAATGTGCCGACACTGTGTAACAATTTCCAACCACTAGCTTGCTCAGGATCCATATATAAATGGTGAAAACCAATAGGCAAACTAAATACAACTAAGACAATAAATGCTGCTCTTGCCAATTCATCACTAAATAAATACGAACCCGCATGTTTAGGAACAAAAGAATAAAAAGCAGTGTAAGCAGGAATTAACCAGAAATAGACAATAGGATGTAAAGTCCAGGCAAAAAGTGTACGTGCTAAACCGACATCAATAGTATCAACCCAGCCAAAAGCCCAAGGAAGAATTAAAAACAATGACTCTAACGCCACACCTGCGCTGGTCCATAACCACAACATTGCATTCATCGTTGTTGCAAACATTGCTAAGGGTACTACTTCACCAGGATGCAGCTCTTTCCATTGTAGAAACATCACAATCATGATGCCACACCAAACCCATGAACCTACAATCAGCAAAGTTGCGCCGACATAAAAGGCATAATGCGCTTGAACAGGTGGATAAAAGGTATAAAGCACTGAGGCCAGACCTAATAAAAGAGGAACAGCGGCTATAACCACACCCGCTAAAGCCACCCAAAACCCAGCCCATGCCAAGTTCTTATTCCAAACAGGCACTTTTAATGAAGTGCTAGCCGTATAATAGCCAAACCCCATAATAAAGAATGTTGTAAGAACATAGGCCATTAAAACCCCATGCGTACTCACCGAAGCAAAATAAACGGTAGGGGAATCTAATGCTTCAATCAGGCCACTACGCTCTAACACCTGGTATTCACCCATAAAACAAGCCAATATAAAAGCGATAAACGCTACCCACATATGGCTTAAAGCGAGTCTTCTTTCTGTCATATCATTCATTTCTTATCCCCTCCCTTAGAAGTAATCTGTGGTGCTTGCCATTGATCTTTTTCGACAACATCAATTTTGCTCCACATATGATCATGCCCTAAACCACAATATTCATTACACAAGACAGGATAACCACCTGGTTTAGGAAAAGAGGTTTCTATTTCAGCCACAAAACCAGGAACGATCATGGTGCTCATATTAGTCATAGGAATATGTACCCCATGTAATACATCAATGCTTACCCAGCGAAAGGTTAGCTTAGTTTCAGCAGGAACAGTAATTTTTTTAGGAAAAAATGAATAACGCCCAGCGACCATTCTGATGAAAATATCGCCATTCTCATCAACTTGAACACCTAGATTATCTTCAGCAAACTCTTCACTTAAATGCAGTGTTGCTGAATTGATGGTTTCTACGTTACTCGGTGCATTTACGCTATGAAATAGCGCATCCGACATAATAATAACAATAAAAAAAGCACAAATAGCTAAGACTATCTGCGCCCATTTTTTTTCTAACGGATCAATATGCATGCCTTCCCCCTAATTGATCATACCGCGAGGTAGAAAAACCCCGTAGTAAAGAAACATCCAGCCTATAACCATGCTAATACCCACAGTAATCATTAGCACCCACGTACCAATGGGAGAACTTTCTAGTATTTCTTTACGCTCTTCTTCGCTCATTTCACTCATTATGTCTTCCTATTCTGAAGAATTGTTTTTATTATAGATTTAGAGTATTAATATTAACTAATATAACAGCGGATTATTCAGACTGTCAATTTTTTGAAATGAACTTCTTTAGTTTTTAAGTGTCGAGTCAACCCGATTACTGTGGCTAAGTAATAGAAGAGTCTTCTTGAAAGGTATTACAGACTAGGAGAGGAATATATTATTTTGAAGCCGTTGGTTTATTGCCAACTAAATATCTAGTTTTTGGTCGCGTTACATTTTGTACACAAAAATAAGCCGCTTTATCAAAGCTCATTGTTAACGAATGCGTAATTTTATGTTCAACTAAAAACTTATCCATTTCTCGCTCAGGTAAATGACTGGCAATTCTTTTAGCAATACAAGAACAAGGCTTAGCAAACCTTAATCTATCGTTATCTTTATTGATAGAATTTCTAACTTCTTTTTCAACACATTGCTCAGCAAACTTCTGTTCGAATTGATCTTTCTTCGACACAGTCGTTTGCTGTACATTATTAATTGAGCAGCTCGATAAAAAACTTACTAAAAATAAGCTCATTAATAAGTTTTTAATCGACATAATCTATTTTCTATTATTGAAAACGAGTGATTTTTGGCTCAACTTCTTTTTGAGATTCTTGGACACATTCAAAAGCAGCGGCATCATAACGAATTTGAAATGAACGCACATGATTGTCGTCCTTTAAAAACTCGTCAGCTTCTTGGTCTGTTAAATGATTGTCCATATAGTTAGCTATACAGGCACATGTTTTTTCAACATAGCCAAGATCAACTTTATCTCCCGCAACAGCTACCTCTCTAGTGATACAGTCTTTAGTAAATTCTTTTTTAAATTTACCTTTCTCTACCCAGTTAGCTTTATCAATAGGCTTAGACATTTGCTTATAATTTTGTTTATCGTCAATTTTATTAGCCGTCATATTTTTGCTATTTCCAACAATCGTTCTTGCCACCTTAGCTTCTTTAGTCACAGCCTCAGTTTTTTTAGTGCTGTCATTATCATCAGAGCAGGCTGAAAGAAAAATAACAGCCGCCAAAGATACTATAGACACAAAACGATTTGATTTACTTTTAAAACGACTCATATTGATAAACCTTGTTTAAATTAATATTTTTACTTGTTGGCATTATAACTCTTTTATATTAAAAATATTCTGTCTAGCTGATTACATTTATTGATTTTCTAACCCAAAATTAAAAACAAGCAGAATAATCTAACACAGCCTCCTGACACTGAAAAAATATCCGAGGGTAATCTATACGAATAACTAACTTTAACCCATATTCAAAAAAAACAGCTAATGTCATAAATCGAGCCAATATAGCCCAAAATCGCAGACTTGTATTCAAAGCATTTCGCCATACGGTGATAGTCCAAAATAGAATAGGCGTACATAAAATCAAATGCATTGCATCCCAGCTTGATACCGTAAACCCTCCCGCCCTTGCCAGCATATCTATAAAATACAAGCTTAAATTAAGAATAATAAAAAAAGGCCAAAAAACCAGCCATAACTTTATTTGACCAAGCCATGCATCATACAAATATTGATAGAAAGTTAAATCTGATACCTTCCCCCATTCAATATCCTTATAAGAAGAATCAAAAGGCGTTGCAATATACAACAGCATAAAAAAGAACGCTATTGTTACCAAATACTCTTCCGCACTTCCAAACTGAATATAGGTTAATAGGATAGGTATTGAATAGACAAACATAATCTCATTTTTTTAAACCAACAAAACAATAGTTTACAAAACTTACAGGCATAAAAAAACCGCATTCATAACAAGGATAAATACAGTTATAATTATCGCAACTTTCAAAGGGATTCTAGCTTATACATTGCTTACTTTCCAAGTAAAACAGCCAAGTTCATATCAAAACTAACCTTATCCTCAAGACTCAACTTGCCTAATGCTCCCCGAATCAACCGATGATCTAAAGTAAATAGCTTTAGCCTAATTAGAGATGCCACTGGCAACCCCGCAGATCTCAAGTCAGTAATAGTAGTATCCAATGGCCAATCAGATTGTTTTGCTGATGTAATCATAGCCATTACGCTATGTTCAATCTGATTATTAAAGGGTTCCGCAGTTGAAACAATCAATGCAGGTCTATTCTTGCTGGCTAATTTATCTGTAAAAGGGAATGGGACTTTAACCACAGTATACCTATCATAAACCATGATAGGCCTCTTCATCAGCTTCACTATTCCATTCTGATAAAGTACCGCTAATTGCACTAATGTAATCAATATCAATAGGTTCAACACGACGTACTGAGACACTTCCCTCTTCTTTTATATCCCAAGCAAGGGTATCCCCCGTTTTGAGATGAAGACTTTGACGTATTTCGATAGGAATCGTAATTTGCCCTTTGCTACTTACTTTTGCTAATTGCATAGTAAAGCCCTCTATAAAGTAAAGACTCTTTACTATAATTACTTTCATACTTACTTGCAATATAGAGTTTATGGAAAGGTCAACTTATTGTATTATTTGATGACTTATGGACATAAAAAAACCGCATTCAGAACAAGGCTGAATACGGTTTTTTTCTGGTTAAATTAACTATTTTTTATCTAATACCTTAGCAATAGTTTCACCCATTGCAGATGGCGTTGGAGCAATTGTCACACCTAAATCTTGTAACATTTCCACTTTTTCAGCAGCTGATTCTCCAGCAGATGAAATAATCGCACCCGCATGCCCCATTCTACGACCTTTGGGTGCAGTCAAACCAGCAATATAGGCTACGACAGGCTTGCTCATATTTTTAGCAGCATAAACACCTGCTTCAACTTCTTGAGGTCCACCGATTTCACCAATCATTAAGACTAATTGAGTTTCTTCATCTTGTTCGAATTTTTCAAAAATATCACGATGCGAACTACCATTAATAGGATCACCACCAATACCAACCGATGTTGAAATACCAATGCCCAATTCACGCATTTGATCAGCCGCTTCATAACCTAAAGTGCCTGAACGGCCTACAACACCTACAATACCTCTTTTATAGATATGGCCTGGCATAATGCCTAGCATAGACTGTTCAGGACTAATTGTGCCGGCACAGTTTGGTCCTGTTAAAACCATACGATCTTTCTTAGGGAATTTACGCAAGAACTGCTTAACTTTCATCATATCTTGTGTAGGAATACCATCAGTAATCGATACACAAAATTTAATACCAGCTTCCGCAGCTTCCATAATAGAATCCGCTGCAAATGCAGGCGGTACAAAAATAATACTAGCTTCTGCGCCTTCTTGTTCTACCGACTCACGTACTGTATTAAATACAGGGCGATCTAAATGCGTTTGTCCACCTTTACCTGGAGTAATACCGCCAACCACAGTTGAACCGTAATTGATCATATCTTGTGCATGAAAAGTACCGATCTTTCCAGTAAACCCTTGCACAATCATGCGTGTTTCTTTATTGATTAAAATAGACATTACGCGGCTCCTTCTGCTTCTTTAGCAACTTGTTCATTACGGGCTGCCACTGCTTTTTCAGCTGCTTCAGCCAATGTTGTCGCAGTAATAATAGGTAAACCACTGTCTTCAATAATTTTTCTGCCTGCTTCGACGTTTGTACCTGACAAACGAACAATCAGCGGAATTTTCATATCAATCTTTTTCACCGCCTGAACAACACCTTCGGCAATCCAATCACAGCGGTTAATCCCTGCAAAGATATTGACTAACATAGCTTTTACACCTTCATCAGCCAATACTAAACGGAAGGCTTTTTCTGTACGTTCTGCAGAAGCACCACCACCAACATCTAAGAAGTTAGCTGGCTCGCCACCTGCTAATTTGATCATATCCATAGTTGCCATCGCAAGACCAGCACCATTAATCATACAACCAATATCACCATCCAGACCCACATAGCTTAAACCACGATCTGCAGCCGCCATTTCACGCTGATCTTCCTGTGTTTTATCACGTAATTCAGCTACTTTTTGACGACGGAACAAAGCATTATCATCGAAGCCCATTTTGGCATCCATAATCATTAACTTGCCACTTCCACCAGTAACAATTAATGGGTTGATTTCAATCATATTGGCATCTAAATCACGCATAGCACGATAACAGCCAGTGATTAGTTTTACTGCAGGGCTAATTTGAGAAGTTTCCAAACCTAGAGAAAAAGCCATTTCTCTCGCTTGAAAATCCAATAAACCTACCGCTGGATCAATTTGAATTTTTTTGATTTTTTCGGGGTTATTCTCAGCAACATCTTCAATATCCATTCCACCTTCAGTAGAACCCACCATAATGATGCTTTCATGAGCACGATCAACTAATAGGCTAAAGTAAAGCTCTTTAGCAATATTAGTTCCTGCTTCAATATATAATCTTAAACAGACTTTACCTTCAGGCCCTGTTTGATGAGTCACCAAGCGCTTACCCAACATTGCCTCTGCAGCTGCCTCTACTTCTTCATGAGATTTACAGATTTTAACGCCACCTGCTTTACCCCGTGCTCCCGAATGAATTTGTGCTTTAACCGCCCAAACTTCACCACCAATTTCTCTTGCACGTTGTACAGCATCTTCTGGGCTATAAGCTAACCCACCATCGGCGACTCTTACGCCATATCCAGCCAAAATTTCTTTTGCCTGATACTCATGAATATCCATAGTATTCCTATTTAATTTTATAAAATTTGTTCTAAACTAAAAAAGTTTTCGCAAGATGCATAAAGCCCTTACGTTTTTCATATAACAGATTGAAATGATTCATATCTGGTCTACCTTGTATTATTTTAATTTTGCAGCGATAGCTTCTGCTGCTTTAACTACATTTGATGCCATCTTCTCAGAAGCCGCATCAATTAAACGACCATCTAAAGCTGCAGCACCTTTACCTTGAGCAGCGGCTTCTTTAAGCGCTGCTAAAATACGGTGCGCTTTATCAATTTCTTCAGCTGGTGGTGTAAATACTTCGTTAGCCAGTTCAACTTGTGACGGATGGATTGCCCACTTACCTTCACAACCTAATGCTGCTGCACGTTTAGCAGCTAACTTATAACCTTCAGGGTCTTTAATATCACCAAATGGCCCATCAATCGGACGCAAACCATAAGCACGACAAGCGACAGTCATACGACTAATTGCAGCATGCCATTGGTCACCCGGGTAATTTTCGTTTAAACCACCAATGTTAGTTGTTCTTGCACGGTTACTTGCTGCATAATCAGCTACACCAAAATGTAAGGCTTCTAAACGACCACCTAAAGCACCTTGTTTAGCAATATCTTCAACATTAGCCATACCCAATGCTGTTTCAATCAAACATTCAATACCAATTTTATTCTTTAAACCTTGTTGCATTTCTAACTGATTCACCATAGCTTCAACCATGTATACATCAGAATAAACGCCAACTTTAGGGATTAATATAGTGTTTAATTTTTCACCACATTGCTCCATTAGGTCAACAACATCACGAACCATATATTGAGTATCTAAACCATTAATACGGACAGAAACTGTTACGCCATGACCAGCCCAATCCATATCATTAATTGCTTCAATAACATTTTTACGTGCTTGCAATTTATCATCTGGAGCAACAGCATCTTCAAGATCTAAGAAAATGAAGTCAACACCGCTTTTCATTGCTTTTTCAAACATACCAGGGTTAGATCCAGGAACGGCTAACTCACAACGTTGAACGCGTTGTACATTGGCTTCATATAACGTATGGCTCATTTAAACACCTAAAAATTATTTCAATTTAAAGTACCCTTTTTGGTACTTGAAGATTAGTTTCAGGCCAAAACCTGAACTCAAATTAACCGACCATTTTACTTCTGAGAGATATAAAGTCAAATTTTTGCCCCTCCAACACGAACAAAGCCTAAAAACATCTCCTTGTTACACTTAAAATATACAAGACAAACGGGGGAGATAAAAGCCATCAAAACTATTCATAGCGAAAATAAAAGCCATCTCAAACTTTTAATGGTTTAAAAAAATAATTCTAAAATATACGCCATAAAACCATTAAAACACTGTATTAACAGTGAACCAAAGGATTTCATAAGTGTTAAGTAGGGTAGTGCGGGGAAACTTTCTTTCAAGTAGAAAAATTAGAACGGTACAAGGAAAAGAAGAACAATTGATTACTTACAGAGGGATTCAAGGCCTTCGCAAACTCCTTTATTAAATGTAAAGCCCATCAAATCGTAACAAAAAAAACACAAAGAATAATAATTATTAGAGTAATAACCACCTTACCAACAAAATGTAAAGAATCCTGACAATACAGGACCTTTACATTTGAATTTATTTTATGCTACACGTTTCCGCTGCATTGCTCTAAAGCCTAATAAGCCAGCAACAAGCAATCCTAAAGTAGAAGGTTCAGGTACTGCTGTAGGATCAAAACCATTCGGATTTCCTGCTTCATCAAGAAAAAAGTTATCCAACCCTAAGCCTACAGCAGAACTGCTTGCATCATTAGTGAAAGAGAACCATAGAATATCATCAAACAATGAATTATTAGCCGCAATCGAAATTAATGGATCACTCCCTGCACCCAATCCCCAGTCGTCAGGAGTCACTGAAAATATATTATTTGCTTTTGATGAATTAACCCAAGTCAGCTCATTACCGTCTGAAGCCCCTCCACCACGTGCTGTATTAGTACTAACTCGAAAACCACCTAGATCAAAAGTGCCCCCACCAATTTTAGAGACTCTAATCTCATCAACCTCTCCAAAAGGACCTGAACTCCAATGAGCATGGACAACATCATTACCAGTGCCATAATAGTCACCCACAATAGAAGCAAAATCAGATGGTGTACCTGCTGCAAATATAAATTCTAATTTAAAACCTGCTTCTTCATATTTAGAAACGCCTTGAAATGTATCAATATTATTTGTCACTCCTGTAGTGGCATCATTTTTAGTAACAGTTCCACCAGTGAAGTCAATTTGAACCGCTGATACTGTTCCTAGACCTGCGACAGATAATAACGCCACCCCTGCCGATTTACACAACACTTTCCTTATACTCATCTAAAGCACCTTTTAATAATTTTTAATTTAAAAACAACCAATAATTCTAAAGTTATTACAATTGAGAATCATCTTGAACCACAAATAAAAAAGCAAAATAGATGCCAAATAAAAAATATACCTACTTAACAAATAGTTATTTAAAACCATCAATATCTAAAATATCTTTTTGTATAAAAAGCTGACAATAAATACAATCCCAAACCAAAACCCAATCCTCACCATCTCCTTTGACTGAGTTACCCCTAATAGAAACTGTTAGTTTTTAGAGTAAAACATTCACCAATAATCAAAACTTTACTTACTTAACTTTGTCACAAAAAGAAAACGCGGTTGCCCTAGTTTTTTTAATATGGCAATATAAACGGTTTGTTTATTCTCAAGACAGCAACATTTTAGGAATAAACCCTGATAACACAATTAAAAAGAAAGATGGATTGGAAGCAGGACTTAGCTTTTTCCTTATCGATATGAATCGCTAAAAACCCTCCTTTATAAAATAAATCTTTCTTACTTAAATCAACTTTAAATTTCTAAACAAAAATAGAGGCAACAAATGGCAGGTCGCAATCACTTATTTATTCCTGGTCCAACCAACACTCCACATGAAGTTCTAAGTGCAATGCATGTGCCTATGGAAGATCACCGATCTCCTATCTTCCCTAAACTACTTAAGCCTGTTTTAGAAGATTTAAAAAAGATTTTCAAAACAGAAACAGGCCAAGCATTTATCTTTCCTGCGACAGGAACTGCTGGCTGGGAAGTAGCTATCACCAATACTTTAAACCCTGGTGATAAAGTATTAATTTATCGCTTTGGTCAATTTAGTCACTTATGGATCAATATGGCTGAGCGTCTGGGCTTAGATGTTGAAGTTCATGAAATTGAATGGGGCAAAGGCATTCCTCTAGATCATTTAGAGGCTCGCTTAAAAGAAGATGGCAATCACGAAATTAAAGCTGTTTTAGCAACTCACAACGAAACATCAACAGGCGTAACAAGTGACATTGGCGGCGTTCGTAAAGCAATGGACGCATCAAGCCACCCCGCTTTATTATTTGTTGATGGCGTAAGCTCAATCGCTAGTATTGAATTCCGTATGGATGACTGGGGTATTGACGCGGCGATTAGTGGATCACAAAAAGGTTTTATGCTTCCAGCTGGTTTAGCTGTTTTAGCGTTCAGCCAAAAAGCAATTAAACTAACAGAAACAGCAACTTTTCCACGCTGTTTCTTGGATCTTAAAGATCAAATGGCGCAAAATGCTTTAGGTTACACACCTTATACAGCTGCAACACCTATGATCTACGGCTTACGTAAATCAATCGAACTTTTATTAGACGAAGGTATTGAGAACGTTTATGCACGTCACTTCCGTTTAGCAGAAGGCGTACGTAAAGCCATTGCAGCCTGGGGATTAGAACTATGTGCAGTACCAGGTTTTGAGTCTGATACTGTTTCAGCGATAGTTGTTCCAGAAGGTAAAGATGCTAGAGATGTTATCAGCACAGCATTTAACAAATATAACATTTCTTTAGGCGCAGGCTTAACAGAAGTGATGGGCAAAGTTTTCCGTATTGGCCATATTGGTGATATGAATGACGTCTCATTACTAGGCTGTATTGCTGGTGTTGAAATGGCTATGTTAGACCATGGTTTTGACATCGTACCAGGTAGTGGTGTTGCAGCAGCGATTGAGTATTACCGCTCAACGGCGGCTTAAGTAATTTAAATTAGCTTTAAAAAGGAACAAGACAAATAATACCTTGTTCCTTTTTTACCCCGATGCTAATAAGTTAAGCTTTTGTAGTCTTGATGAAACAAAGTGGAATCAAGGTTTATCTAAGATTTTCCTTGATTCCGTTTCACTGCATCAAGGCTACTTATTTTTTATTCCCTTAACTTAACGATATTACTTTTCACCCCTTCCGCAACACCTTATCACTATGAACAAGCCAAAAGTATTCCTTACTCGTAAATGGCCAGCTTCTATCGAAGCCAAATTAGAATCTCGTTATGACGTAACTTTAAATAATGATGACAGACCTTTAACAGCTGAGGAATTTAAACACGCATTACAAAATTACGATGCAGTTTGCCCTACGGTTTGTGATTCATTTCCAGCTGATGTTTTAAATGTAGAAAACAAGCGCTGTAAAATTCTGGCTAATTTTGGAGTTGGCTATAATCATATTGATGTAGACACAGCAAAAGCACAAAATTTAATCATCACCAACACCCCTGGCGTATTAACAGAAAGTACAGCAGATATAGCGATGACATTGCTATTAATGTCCGCTCGCAGAGGTGCTGAAGGTGACCGCCTAGTTAGAGCCAAACAATGGCAAGGCTGGTGTCCTACTCATATGATGAGCTCAGATGTAACAGGCGCCACTTTAGGCCTAATTGGTTTTGGACGCATTGCTCAAGCCATGGCCAGAAAAGCGCATCATGGTTTTGGTATGAAAATCATCTACTTTAAACCCAGCCCAGCTGATCAGTCCGTTATTGACGACTTAAAAGCCACTCGCTGTGATTCGATAGAAGAAGTTATGCAATCAGCTGACTTTGTTTCTTTACATTGCCCGGGCGGAGAAAGCACCCTGCATTTGATCGATCAACAAATGCTAGATTTAATGAAGCCAACCGCACATTTAATCAATACCGCCAGAGGTGATGTCGTTGATACAGAAGCATTAATTCAGACTTTAAAAGCCAAAACCATTATGGGAGCAGGATTAGATGTTTATGAAGGCGAACCTAATATAAACAAAGGACTTTTGGGTTTGGATAATGTTTCATTGTTACCCCACTTAGGTAGTGCAACAGTTGCAACACGCACTTCAATGGGAGAAAAAGTCTTGAATAATTTAGAGGCTCATTTTAAGGGTCAAAGCATACCCGATAGAGTTATCTAACTTTATGAACAGGCGGTTTTACACTAAGTGCTTCGATAACAAAAGACCAATAAAACGTATAATAGCCTAGATGACATTTGAAGCCTATTTTTATGCCACTATTTACTTCTAAAGTCTCCAGCAATTTCATCAGCTTTCCAACTAGCCACCCACGCGGGAATTTCATTTGCAGGCATCGGCCGTGCAATACCAAAACCCTGAGCTAATTCACAGCCCAGTTGCAATAAGGCTGTGCCATGCTCAATGGTTTCCACACCTTCTGCAATCACTTCACGATTGAATGATTTAGCCAAGCCCACCACACCTTTAACAATGGCAAGGTCCTCGGGATCAACCAACATATCTCGCACAAAACTTTGGTCTATTTTTATCAGACTAACTGGCAAGTGTCTGAGATAAGTAAGTGATGAATAGCCTGTACCGAAGTCATCTAAAGCAAAATGAACACCCAAATCACGGCAAGCGTGCATTATCGACGAAACGTGTCCAATATCACTTAATCCACTGGTTTCCAATACCTCTAATTCCAAACATTCTGGTGGAGTTTCTGGGTGAGCTGCCAATAATGCAGCTAAGCGATGAGAAAAATCAGTTTGCTGCAGTTGATAAGCACTAATGTTGACACTTATAGAAAAGTGTAAGCCCTCCGTCCTCCAATAGCCTATTTGTGTCAATGCTGTATCAATAACCCACTCGCCTACTTCTAAGCTAATATCATGATCTTCGATCACAGGTAAGAACTCAAGAGGAGACCTTAAACCCCGAACAGGATGCTGCCAGCGGATTAATGCCTCGACACCAACCACTTCCCCCGTATGCATATTGACTTTGGGTTGATAGTACAATTCAAATTCACGCCTATCCAATGCTGAACGGATATCACCGATATTTTCGCGTTGAATTTTAACTACATCATCTTGTGCGGTATCAAACAAGTGATACTGGTTCTTACCCGCTTGCTTAGCCACATACATGGCCTGGTCAGCATGACGCATAAGCTGGTCTGCTTCTGCACCATCTTGAGGGTAAATAGTGACTCCAACACTGGCCGAGACTTGTAATACAGATTCACCTACCAATACAGGTTCAGATGCTGCGAGTAACAACCGCTCTAAAACGGGTTCGCAATCCTCAACTTTGACTAAATCTGCTAAGACTGCAACAAACTCATCTCCTCCAAAACGGGCTAAGGTGTCGCCCTCCCGCAACGCTTCTTTCATCCTTTGTGAGATTATAATTAGTAGCTCATCACCCGCATCATGACCCTGCTTGTCATTCACTGCTTTAAAACCATCTAAATCTAGAAATACCACCGCTAATGACTGGTGCCTACGCTGGCATTGCAGCATCGTTTGGGTTAAACGATCTGCAAGTAATGATCGGTTGGGTAGACTAGTTAGCACATCATAATGGGCAATGTGCTCCAGTTGCTCTTGATGCTCTTTCATTGGAGTGATATCAGTACATAGTGCAACATAATGGGTTGTGATACCTTGTGCATCCCGCACTGCACTAATGGTTTTCATTTCAGCATACACTTCACCATTTTTTCGACGATTCCAAACTTCCCCAACCCAATAGCCGTCTTCAAGTAAGCACTTCCACATATCAGCATAAAACTCAGAGGACTGTCTACCAGACTGGAGGATACGTGAGTTTTTGCCAATCACTTCTTCACGACTATAACCCGTGGTATGAGTAAAGGTATCATTAACATCGATGATAACTCCCTCAGCATCAGTGATAGTAATACCTTCTCGTGCATGAGTGAAGACACTCGCCGCTAATTTTAGTTTTTCTTCGGCTTGTTTACTTTCAGTGATATCAAGACAATGACCGACATACCCCATAAACTTATCCCTGCTGTCATAGCGAGGCATTCCATTATCTATTATCCAGCGATATTCGCTATCATAACGGCGTAAGCGGTAAACCATGCTGAATTTTTCTTGCTTATCAAAAGAGGTAAGGTAAGTTGCCAGACAACGATCAAAATCTTCAGGATGCACACCCCCAGTCCAGCCATTTCCTTGCTCCTGTTCAAGAGAGCGGCCCGTGAATTCAAGCCAAGGACGATTAAAATAAAAACAGCCTTTATCCAAACCAGCCATCCAGATTAATGCCATGCCATTATCTGTAATCGCTTGATAAAATTCCCTGTCGGTTTGCAAAGCTTTTTCGAGTTGTTTGCGCTCAGTTAAATCAATATCGATGCTGAACATTTCAGAGGGCTGCCCAGGCACACAGATATAAGCATAGCTAGATAACACATCAACCCTCCCCCCACCCCTAGCCATTAAAGTAAGCTCACCAGGAGGTGTTGGATTTCCAGATTCAAATACTTGCTGCATCTTTTCTCGCGCACCAGCCCGCATCGCTGGAGGAACAATTAAATCAAACAAGCTCTGACCAATGGCTTCATCAGCACTGTACCCATATAGTTTTTCGGAAGCTTTATTCCAATAGCACGCCTTACCTTCTGAGTCATAACCTTGCACTGCGACTGAAGGAATAGACTGGAACAGTTGACGAAACCTCAGCTCACTGCTCTTTAGTGCTAAATCCTTTTTATTTTGCTCAATAGCAATACTTGCTAAGTAGGCTGTCTGCCCAATTAAGCTAAAATTAGCCGCAGTTGGCTGATACGTATTGCGATGATAGATAGCAAAGGTACCGAGCACTTGGCCTTGCTTGGATTGTATAGGTTCAGACCAACATGCTCCGAGCTCAGCTTTAGCGGCTAACGCTTTATAAGATGCCCAATAAGGGTGGTGCTGAATATCCTCCACGATAACACGCCTATTAGTAAAGGCAGCCGTACCACAAGAACCAACACCCATCCCAATCTCAATCCCATCAATTGCTGTGTTATAAAAATCGGGGAGACTGGGCGCCACACCAGTCAATAAATGTTGTCCTGTATCGTCTAACAACAAAATACTACACAACATAGCAGGATTTTCCTGCTCAATATTACGCACTATTTCCTCAAGAATTATTACCAAAGGTTTATCATTCGCTATAAGTTCTAATACATTACCTCTTGATTCTTCGCGTAATTTAACCTGCTTACTTTTATAACTGTTTATTATTGCCAATAGCATACCGCCCACTGCTGTCAGCATGCCAAACACCCAAAAGTTAACCATCCCACTTTCTTGCATATCATTAGCATACTGTCCTATGCCATGACTTGCGCCCCAAAGTGCTTGTAGAAAAATCATACATAGTAGCAAGGCTGTATACTGACGCCCTGCACGTAAACCTGCCCAAATAATAAAGGGAAGAATCCAAGCGATGCTAAACTCTAATAAAAATTGCGCTACAAACCAATGAAAAACCAGGGATTGCCCCATAAGAAAGGTCAGAGAAAATAACGCGATTATTTCTAAAGAGAGTTGCTTTTCAAGTTGTTTCCTTGATTGACCCCAAAGTAAAATAAGCGGGGTCATAAACGCAATACCTATGGCATCAGCCATCCACCAACGTAGCGCAATACTAGGCCATAAACTGGGCTCAATAAGCTTTAAAGCAAGCAGCGTTAAAGAGCCAATGGCTGCACTGATGAGCGCACTAAGACTTGCGCCATAAAATAGTAGCTTGAAAAAATCCTGGTACCTTTCTAACGATAGATTTATCGGCCGATAATACGTTAATAACCAATAGGCGCAAACCGTTTCAAGGACATTACCTAGAGCACTTAATACAGCAAACGTTGGCGATCCACCAATTATTATAGCGGCAGTTAATGCACCGCCAAAAACACCAGGAAGATATTTAGGGCCTGCAAGTAGCAGTAGGGCCAAAGCAAATCCACCTGCAGGCCAAAAGATAGTGACACCACTACTGGTAATAGAAAATACTAAACTTAGTTTTGCTATACCAAGATAAATACCTAGCACGGCAAGGTTTAACGGTAAGTCAACCCAGCGGTAGCTCTTAAGTGACTGCATGCTTAAAATACCCTCTTTCATAGTTATACGGATTGTTTTAGCATGGAAATTATTGTCAAATGATAAGCTTAAAACTCGTAACTTAAGTGTAGTGAAATAATGTGAATCAGACTAGTTTTCACTTTTGAAATCATTTTATAAAACTAAGCCTTTTAAAGAAATCAACAGCCGCTTGGCTATTCCAGCAAGGGCAATCTAGGGTGACTATTTTTAACAGCAATAGATAATCTTTTGTTGGAGTAATAAGGTACCGCGGAATAAAGATGAAATGTGTTAATTTAATACAGGCCTATTAATAGACCGCAGCTTGAAAAGCTATACACCATCAACTTCTTAGCAGTATTTTAATTTTTGTCGGTAAAAAGTAGGATGGACCTTTGGTCGCGACAGTTCTTAATCTTGTTCCGGTCGCGGCCAAAGGCCCCTCCCACCAATAAGGGTAACTCTAATTTTTTATAAGCCTGTGGTTTATATATAGCCTCTAGCTTACAATTCCAATTCAACCTCTAATCCAAAAATTAAAGCTCTCTGTGTAAATTGGGGGTGCCAAACTAAATGTAGAGCGGACTTAAGTCCGCTCACCACTTAAAACACACTTAAAACAAATGCTTAATAGCATCCCTTTCTTCTTTTAGTTCTGCCTCTGTAACAAGAAGTTTTTCTTTAGAAAAATCATTAAGTTTTAGGTCTTGCACAATATTGACATAACCCTTAACAACCGTCACAGGAAAAGAAAACATCAAACCTTTTTCAATGCCATAACTACCATCAGAAACCATCCCCATACTCATCCAATCATTTTCTTCTGTACCAAAAATCCATGTATTCATATGAGAAATAGCAGCACTTGCAGCTGAAGCAGCACTAGACTGCCCTCTCGCCTTAATAATTGCACCACCACGCTGTTGAACCGTTGGAATAAAATCATCTTTAAACCAATCCTCACCGACTATAGATAAAGCATCCTCTTCTTTAATTTTTGCATGATGTAAATCTGGAAACTGAGTTGATGAATGATTTCCCCAAACAACAACATTTGAAATTTCTCTTGATGTAACGCCTGCTTTCTCTGCTACTTGAGAGATAGATCGATTATGATCTAACTGCATCATGGCTGAAAAACAAAAAGGGCTTAAATCAGGTGCATTTTTCATGGCAATTAAAGCATTAGTATTTGCAGGGTTACCTGTTACCAAAACTTTTACATTAGGGTTTGCAACTTCATTTAAAGCCTTACCTTGAACTGAAAATATTTCTGCATTACATAACAATAAAT
>ENA-ORXI01000203-ORXI01000203.1-sediment-metagenome-genome-assembly--contig:-NODE-203-length-47404-cov-5.718765_pt1 | contig 47404 bp, 45 predicted proteins | sample MGYA00237861_ERZ511468 | MGnify/ENA primary metagenome ERZ511468 (study PRJEB26299, sample SAMN06266213) | sediment metagenome | isolation source: Hudson Canyon methane seep mesocosm | place: USA:Hudson...
TGATTGGAGAGCTCTGCCAGATAATGATCCGCATCACCATATTGATCAACCGTACTGGCATTCAAAAAGAAGTCATATTGAAAGCGGTGATAAAGTAAATTTAAAGTACTGTTCCAATCATCATTCCACTCATGCTTGTAACCTAAATCAACAAAAATTCGTTCACTATCTAGATCTGTGCTTGGAAGAATAAAAGAGCTACGTGCATGATCTCGAGTCGAATCTGTAATCAAGGAATTGAGTGTAAATCCTTTGTACTTAGCATTAAAAACCAGCTGCTCACCACTTGAACCCGTTTTATAAGTACCGACATTACCCGCTTCATCAGTAATATTATTGAAGTCATCACCATCAACATCTAAAGCATTAAGGGAGCCAAAAAACTCAAAATCGCCCATTTTTCCGCCACCCGTTATCGACCCTCTTTTACGATCAAAGGATCCATAGCTCAATTGGAAATTTCCTGAAGGCGTATCTGGCGCATCTTTTGTTACAATATTAATCGCACCTGAAAAGGCGTTAGTACCATACAGAACAGAGCCTGGGCCTCGAATAATTTCTATTTGTTTGATGGCTTCAACAGGAAATCCTTCGTAGAGATCTTGAGTTACACTGGTTCCTGAAGCATCACGAATAGGTCGACCATTCAATAGCAACAAAACCGTATTATCAGTATGTGAAAAAGCAGCGCCACGCATCGTGACCCTGTTATTGGGAAACAAATTAGAACCAGTCACCTGTATATGAGGTTGACGTTCTAGAATATCTCTTAGGTTACGGTATCCATAACGCTGAATTTCATCTGCGCTGACAACGTTAATAATGCCTGGCGCATCATTGATCGTTTCTTCTTTTTTTGAGGCAATCGAAACCGTAGTCAGCGCTTCAAAACCAAGGTTCAAGAGCTGCTCCATTTCATGATCAATAGCACGCTCAACAGCGTGCGCAGTAAGAGAATGCACAAAGAACAAAAAAAACACGGATCTAGCACATAACTTGGAAACCATCATCACCTCGTTATTTCTAATGCGTTATTCCATCAACTCATTTTCTGCTAACTGTAAAACTACACCTTTTCTAAAAGTTTGACATCAATTTTTCTACTAAACCTATTTCGTGTTTATTCAATATTCTGGATCTGCTCACGCATTTGCTCGATTAATACTTTTAAATCTACTGAATGACGCGTGGTGCCACTATCAATTGATTTTGATGCCAAGGTATTTGCTTCACGATTCAATTCTTGCATCAAAAAGTCTAAACGTCGACCGACAGGTTCATCACGTTTTAAAACATTTTCAACTTCGACAATATGACTTTGCAATCGATCTAATTCTTCTGCCACATCACTTTTCTGAGCCAGAACCACCATTTCTTGTTCAAGACGTTCAGCATCAAGATTTATTTGTAACTCTGCCACACGATCCAATAAACGCTGGCGATGTTGCGCAAGGATCTCTGGCATACGCTCACGAACATCAATCGCGATAGCATTAATGTCATTGCAACGCTGTTCAATCATTATTTGCAAGGCGCTGCCTTCCGTTTCGCGGGTCACTATCAACTCATCAACAGCCAATTTTAATGCTGACATCACCGCTTTATTTAATGCTGCTTGATCTAATGGATTCGAGATAATCACGCCCGGCCATTGCAATACTTTTAGCATATCTAACGGTGCCGCATTGTCGGCAATATTCGCCAACTTCTCACAGCTATTTACGACTGACTTGGCCAGATCATTATCAACCTCTAGGGAAGCCTGCTGTTGCTCTGGCGCTTTATAGCGTAGAACCGCATCGACCTTTCCTCGTCCTAATTTATCTGAAAATAGTTTCCTAATTTTCATTTCCAAAGGGCGGAATTTTTCGTCCAAACGTAATGCCACTTCTAGATAACGGTGGTTTACTGAGCGAATTTCCCAAGTCAAACTGCCTTGCTCGGTTTGTTGTTCTTGGCGGGCGAACGCCGTCATGCTTCGAGTCAATTTAAAATCCTAAACATCAATATAAAAGGACATATTAACTAAAACTACGACTAAAAAGCATCTGTGATTGTTCATAGCCACGTATAATGACGCGATTATCTAACACATCAAGGGTTTAACTATGCGTCCTAGTGGTCGTCAACCAAATGAATTACGTAACGTTACAATTACTCGAAACTACACTAAACATGCTGAAGGTTCAGTGTTAGTAGAATTTGGTGATACCAAAGTTTTATGTACCGCATCAGTTGAAGAACGCATTCCAAACTTTTTACGTGGTAGTGGTGAAGGTTGGGTAACTGCGGAATATGGCATGTTACCGCGCTCAACAGGTAGCCGTATGGCACGTGAAGCTGCTCGCGGAAAACAAAGCGGTCGCACTATGGAAATTCAACGTTTAATTGGTCGTTCTTTACGTGCTGCCATTAACTTAAAAGCATTGGGTGAACGCAGCATCACTATTGATTGTGATGTTATCCAAGCAGATGGTGGTACTCGAACAGCCTCTATCACCGGTGCCTTTGTCGCATTGCAAGATGCTATTACCCACCTTATCAAACAGAAAAAAATCAAAAAAAGTCCTATTTATGGTCAATTGGCCTCAGTTTCTGTCGGCATCTACAACGGTACGCCAGTGCTTGATCTTGATTATCCTGAAGATTCAAATGCCGAAACGGATATGAATGTCGTGATGAATGATGCAGGTGCATATATCGAATTACAGGGCACCGCTGAAGGTCATGCTTTTCACCCAGAAGAACTCACGGCCATGCTTGCTTTAGCTAAAGAAGGCATTGATACCTTGATGGAAAAACAACGTGAAGCGTTAGACGCTTAAGCTTTAACAATGAAGAAAATTGTTTTAGCCAGTGGCAACAAGGGCAAACTCAAAGAGTTTGCCCAATTGTTTGCAACCATGGATATTGAAGTCGTGCCACAAGCTGATTTTGATGTGCCCGAAGCAGAAGAAACTGGCCTAAGCTTTGTAGAAAATGCCATTATCAAAGCACGTAATGCTGCTCACCATACTGGTTTGCCAGCTATTGCTGATGACTCAGGTATTGAAGTAGATGCCTTGCAAGGAAAACCCGGCATCTACTCTGCTCGCTTTGCCGGTGCTAATGCCAGCGATCAAGATAATTTAGAACATTTATTAAGCTCATTGAAAGACATAGCTGAAGACAAACGTACTGCTCGTTATCAGTGTTTATTAGTTTATATGCAGCATGAAAATGACCCAACACCATTAATTACTCAGGCAAGTTGGCAAGGTCGCATTTTGACTGAAGCGACTGGCAATGGTGGTTTTGGTTATGATCCTCTTTTTTGGGTAGAAGGTTCACAATGCAGTGCCGCTGAACTCACCGCTGAACAAAAACATGCGGTTAGCCATCGGGGAAAAGCAATTCGATTATTTGCAGAACAATTCTCCAAACTCAATAACTAAGTAAATTCGAAAACATGTTTGCTAGAACACTTTTTATTATTAAACCCGTCAGTATTTTTTTATTAGCGTTATGTCTATCGGCCTGTATTAGACAACCGGCAACAGAAGTTGCCATCGATCCTATTACTAATCCCAGCGATTTAAATAGTCTTAACGCGAATAAGAATAAACCCTTTATCGGCTTTCCTGAGCCAAGTAATTATTCCATTTGTTTGCATAATACCTGTAGCGATATTGCCTTTGTTAGCTTGTCTGATCTGCAATGGCAAAATGTTGAAGCTTTGTTTTATCCAAAAAGCTCATCTGCAGAAGAAGAACGTCTACACATCAAACAAGCTATCGCTTTATTAGAAACCTATACCGGTGAACAAACAGGTACTAAAATCGATCGTGCTGAAAATAACTTGAGCACAGGCAAACAAGGCCAAATGGATTGTATTGATGAGGCGACCAATTCGACTGTTTACTTACGCATGATGGACAATGCCGGTTTATTATCGTGGCATACACAAGCGTCAAGAACATCACGTGGTTTGTTTACTGGTCAGACTCCTCACAATACTGCCACCATTATTGAAACAGAAACAGAGCAACATTTTGCTGTTGATTCGTGGTTTGAAGCTAATGGCCAATGGCCCCACATCGTGCCTTTATCTGAATGGAAATCCGGCTGGAAACCAGAAAAATAGCATGTTTAATTTCACTAGTCTGCCACCACTGAGCTTATATATTCATGTGCCTTGGTGTGTGCGTAAATGTCCTTATTGTGATTTTAATTCGCACAAGTCACCAGACAAGCTTCCCGAAAATGATTATATCGATGCTTTAATTCGTGATCTTGAACAGGAAGTGCCTTATGTTTGGGGGCGAACGGTTCAAAGCATTTTTATCGGCGGCGGCACACCTAGTTTATTTTCTGCTGAAGCTTATGATCGTTTATTTTCAGCTATTCGCGCTTTATTGCCCTTAAGTCCTCATGCTGAAATCACCTTAGAAGCTAATCCCGGCACGTTTGAACAACATCGTTTTGCTGATTATTTAGCGTTAGGCATTAATCGACTCTCGATCGGCATTCAAAGTTTTAATGATCAATCTTTAGAAACCTTAGGCCGTATCCACGATAAAGATCAGGCGATTAAAGCAGTAGAAACAGCACATAAAGTTGGCTTTGAAAATTTCAATTTGGATCTGATGTTTGGCTTGCCACATCAAACCGCTAAAACAGCACAAAATGATATCAATACGGCGATTGCACTTGAACCTCGCCATATTTCTTATTATCAATTAACGATCGAACCAAACACACTTTATCACCAGCAACCTCCTACTTTGCCAGATGAAGATCCTATTCTTGATTGGCAACTTGAGAGTCAAAGATGTTTAGCTGACGCTGGTTATCAGCAATATGAAGTATCGGCTTACGCCAAAGAAAATTCGCAATGTCAGCATAATTTAAACTATTGGCAGTTTGGTGATTATCTCGGCATCGGCGCGGGGGCTCATGGCAAAATTACTGATGCCGCCAAGCAATCGATCACACGCCGTTCAAAACAAAAACAACCTCAAGCATTTATCGATACCGCTGGTAGTCCCGAGGTGATATTACAAAATGAAGAAATTCAAATCCGCGATATTGGATTTGAATTTATGCTTAATGCTTTAAGGCTTAGCGATGGCTTTCCAACGCCCTTGTTTTACCAACATGCTGGTGTTCCGATTTCACATATCGATAAAGCATTACAACAAGCTCAGCAACAAGGTTTACTCGAGCGAGATATTCACCTGATTAAACCCACCGAAAAAGGCCAACGCTACCTTAACAGCCTCATTGAGCTATTTTTACCTTAATAGTATGCTGTTGATAAATTCCACGTTGAGGATCGTTCTATGTTTAAAAACAGCTTAATAATTATAGCCGCACTACTTTTATCGGCCACAACCATCACCCAAGCTGAAGTTATTTCCATTGCTGATCCGAGATACGATGTCGAAAATAGTTCAGAAGGTGTGCTTCGTCCTACACGGGGCATGAGTACAACAAGTGTAGAACAACAATTTGGTCAGCCAGAACAGCAATTTGATGCTGTTGGTGAGCCACCGATCAGTCGCTGGGTATATGCCGACTTTGTGGTATTTTTCGAAGATAACACGGTGATACATTCTGTCGTGCCACGTTAAATGGAGCTACAGTCGATCAATGTCTCTTTGCCAAAAGAGATTGAGTTTAATAATGAAAAAATTCAAACCGGGATCTTTAAAAAACCAGTCACCGGTTCCGTGGCCATCACACCGTTTAATGTCACCGGTGACCAACAAGTCGACTTAAAAAATCATGGCGGTGAACATAAAGCAGTTTATGGTTTTTCGGCCAATCATTATGATTACTGGCAATCTGTCTTTAATAATCCAGATTTATCCTATGGTCAATTTGGTGAAAACTTAAGCATTACAGAGTTAGATGAAGCTATTTTATGCATCGGTGACCAGCTACAAATTGGCGACTGCATATTAGAAATCACCCAACCTCGAGTGCCCTGTTTCAAACTTGGCATTGCAATGAATCTACGCACCATGCCAAAACTATTTATCGAACATGCTGCCACCGGAATTTATTTTAGAATTATCCAACCCGGCATCATCACTGCCGGCCAAAATGTTGAACATATCTTTCAACATCCAGAGCAATTAACCGTGCAACAATTATTCAAAGCGGTTTTTGATAAAAACTTTGTTGATGCTATTTCGGTCATGCAAAAAGCAGCAACCATTCCCCAACTTTCAAATGAGTGGCAACAAAAAGTACAGTCGCGGCTCTAAGTCGATAAGCCATTATTCTCCCAAACAATTCTCCGTAAATCGGCTGTGTATTTAGCCTTCACCAAGCCAATTTAAATAACACTACTATTTGTATTTCTATTTGCTACAATCGTGATTTTTGCCAATCCTACGAGGAAAGTTTTAATGTCACGCGTATACAATTTTAGTGCTGGACCAGCCATGTTGCCGCAAGCCGTTTTAGAACAAGCGCAACAAGAATTTTTAGATTGGAATGGTTCAGGCATGAACATCATGGAAATGAGCCATCGTGGTAAAGAATTCATGTCCATTGCTGAAAAAGCAGAAGCTGATCTGCGTGATGTAATGCAAATTCCTGATAACTACAAAGTATTATTTTTACAGGGTGGAGCATCAAGTCAATTTGCTGCTATTCCGATGAATTTACTGCGTGGCAAAACAACAGCTGATTATTTTAATACTGGTCAATGGTCTAAAAAAGCCATTTCAGAAGCCAAACGTTATTGCGATGTAAATGTCGTGGCTAGCTCTGAAGCTGAAAATTTCAGCACCGTGCCAGAAAAAGACACCTGGAACTTAAACCCAGATGCTGCCTATGTGCATTACACTACTAATGAAACCATTGGCGGTGTTGAGTTTGACGAAATTCCCGATGTCGGTGATGTGCCATTAGTGGTTGATATCTCTTCAACAATTTTGTCTCGCCCTGTTGATGTTTCTAAGTTTGCCTTGATTTATGCCGGTGCTCAAAAAAATGTTGGTCCTGCTGGTTTGACTATCGTTATCGTCCGCGATGATTTAATCGGCGAGACCATTGCTGGCACACCAACCATGTTTGACTATAAAGTCCAAGCAGACAATGACTCTATGTACAACACGCCTCCAACTTACTCTTTATATCTAGCTGGCTTAGTATTCCAATGGCTTAAAGGTTTAGGTGGCTTGGAAGGAATGGCAAAAATCAATCAACGTAAAGCAGAAAAATTATATGCTGCGATTGATAACTCTGGTTTTTACCAAAATCCAGTTACCCCTAAATATCGCTCTTGGATGAATGTTCCGTTTACATTAAATGATTCATCTTTAGATGGCGACTTTTTAGCTGGTGCTAAAGAGGCAGGTTTATTAACACTCAAAGGTCATCGCAGTGTAGGTGGCATGAGAGCGAGCATCTACAATGCCATGCCAGAAGAAGGTGTTGATACATTGATTGCTTATATGCAAGACTTTGCTAACAGCAATTCATAAAAAATTTACAACAAAGTAATTTTAAGATTAATCAGATTTAAGGTAATAAGCGATACGCACGATTTAAATAAATAACCAATCTGTATGACAAATCCAAATGCATGACTAAGCGCTAAATATTGCGCTTAGTCACGTATTTAATTTCCATACACACAACAGCAGGGGAAGTAGTAAATGTTTAAAGTTTTAACGCTTAATAATATTTCAGTAACTGGCCTAAATAGACTGTCACGTGAGCACTATGAAGTTGCCTCCGAAATCCAGCATCCCGATGCTGTTTTGGTACGCTCTTTCAAAATGCATGATTGGGAAATCCCCGACACCCTGCAAGCCATCGGTCGTGCTGGCGCAGGTGTTAACAACATTCCTGTAGAAACCATGACGCAAAAAGGCATTCCCGTCTTTAATGCTCCCGGTGCTAATGCCCATGCTGTGCAAGAACTTGTTCTCACAGGCATGTTATTAAGCGCACGTAATATCTGCCCCGCTTGGGACTTTGCCCGTCAACTCGAAGGCGATGATGCTGAAATTACCAAACAAGTTGAAGCAGGTAAAAAGAACTTTGTTGGTTTTGAGCTACCCGGAAAAACGATTGGTGTCATTGGCCTTGGCGCTATCGGTATTAAAATTGCGAATACCGCTATTGCATTAGGCATGCGTGTTATTGGCTATGACCCTAAAATCACTGTTCAAGGAGCTTGGCAACTTTCTCATGAAGTTGAACAAGCCAGTAGTGTTGATGACTTACTCACTCACTGTGACTTTGTTACCTTCCATGTGCCATTAATTGAAAGTACTAAAAATATGATCAATGCCGATCGACTCATTAATATGCGTGATGACGTGACTATCTTAAACTTTTCACGCTCTGGCATTGTTGATGATGATGCCGTTGTTGCCGCTTTAGACAGTGGCAAAGTCCACGCCTATATTTGTGATTTCCCTAGTAACAAACTCAAGAAGAACCCTAAAGTAGTTGCCCTACCCCATCTAGGCGCCTCCACCATGGAAGCCGAAGATAACTGTGCCATTATGGTTGCCGACCAAATCAAAGATTATTTGGAAAATGGCAATATCAAAAATGCCGTTAACTTTCCCACTATTAAAATGGCCAAAGTCCCCGATCAATTTCGCCTCACCGTAGCCCACGATAATATTCCTCATATCTTAAGCGCCATCACCAATGCCATCGCCAATGCAGAAATCAATATTATGGATATGCTTAATAAATCCTTAAATGATGCAGCCTATACCTTGGTAGATACCGCATCCGAAATACCAGAAACAATCATCAAAGAGATTGAAGCGATTGAAGGCGTGTTGAATGTTAGGTGTTTGGATTGTTCAAGCGAGTAAGTTGGCTGACCATTTGATTTCGATCTCTAAAATTTATTAAGGTATTGTCATGGAAGAACAACAAATATTATTAACCATTTTAGTAGGTATCATAAGTTCACTTGCCGCAGCCGGATTAATCAAACTCTATATCCGATTTCGTGAAAATCAAATAAGAAAGAAAATCGAAGATATCGAATCGGAAGAATCCTTCTTAGAAAAAATTAGTAAAGGAAATATAAAATTACTCCGATCCACTTTTGTGGTTATTTTGTTTGCAATGTCACTTGGATTTATTTCTATATCTATCGTAATGGTTTCTAATGCGTTTAGCTTTGAAGGGTATATGGAAAAATATTCATATGGTCTGTCAGCCTGGCTTTTATTTTTAGCTGCAAGCACTTGCTTTCTACAACTTCGTTCCATAATTCGCTTAAAAGATTTAAGTAAAACAAAGCAATTATTTCAAGAAAAAAAAGAGAAACTTGAACGAAAGTTACTTTAATAAAAAAATAAACCTGTCACCTTTTTTCAACAACCCACTTTGAACCAATAGGGTCGTACTCGATGGATTATCAGCAATTTTTAATATCCCGTTTTTATCGCCATCAAAAAGGCTGTTTTTTTCAGAAAAAGTGGATAAGTGTTTGAGCGTAGCGAGTTTTTATCCACGCTGAAAAATATAGGCTTTTTAATGAACAGCGATAATGTCGGGAGCCTTTTTCTTTGGTTCGTTTCTTTTGGGCGGGTACTCTCAATAGGTTAACGCAACACGTAGAATTATATCTAAACGTAACGTGGAGCCTATTCAATGAGAAAATCACGAGGACGGTTATTTACACAAGAAGAAAAAACGGAGTTATGGAAGCGTTGGAGGCAGGGTGACTCAATTTCACAAATCAGTCGCTCACTCAACAGAACCACAACAGGAGTGGCTTATATTCTTCAAGCGTCAGGCGGTATTATGCCTCCAACACGCAAACGTCGAAAAGGTGCACTGACCTTATCAGAGCGTGAAGAAATTTCACGTGGACTGGCTGCTAAATATTCTCTACGACATATTGCCAGCCAGCTAGAGCGTTCTCCATCGACGATTAGTCGGGAAGTTAGTCACAACGGAAAACAGCACAATTATCGCGCAGAAAATGCGGATAAAGCTGCTTTTGAACGTGCTCGGCGCCCCAAACTTTGTAAACTTAGTCTTTACCCAAAATTAAGAGAGACAGTTGCACAAAAGCTCACTTTAAATTGGTCCCCTCAGCAAATTGGGGCCTGGTTAAAACGTCAATATCCACTGGAGCCACATATGCAGGTATCCCATGAAACGATTTATCGAAGTTTATTTATTCAGGCTCGTGGTGTCCTTAAAAAAGAACTTCTATGGCATTTACGTGAAACACGTCGTTTTCGTCAAGCACGCAGTAAAAACAAAGAAGCAAGAGGGCGTATCCCCGAGCTTGTATCTATTAGAGAGCGTCCAGCTAGTGTTGAAGACCGAGCGATACCCGGTCACTGGGAAGGGGACCTTATTGAAGGTCGCTACAACAGTTGTATTGCTACCTTAGTGGAGCGTCATACACGCTACGTTGCCTTAGTGAAAGTTAACAGTAAAAAAACACGTGAAGTTGTTAAAAAGCTGACAAATCATGCCAAAATAATCCCTCAAGAGTTATACAAGTCATTAACTTGGGATCGGGGAGCAGAGTTAAAGCAACATAAGAAATTTACGCTAGAAACGGGGATCCAAGTATATTTTTGTGATCCAAAAAGTCCGTGGCAACGAGGCAGTAATGAAAACACTAACCGATTGCTAAGGCAGTATTTTCCAAAGGGAATAAACTTGTCTGTTTATAGTCAAGATGAACTAAACAAAGTTGCTCGAGAACTTAATGAACGACCTAGAAAAGCATTAGACTTTGATACACCAGCGAATAAATTTTTAGCATGTGTTGCATTGACCAGTTGAAACCACACGAGCAAAAGAAATGAACGCCCATGCGGCAGCAAATTTAATTTAGCTGGTTAAAAATCAAGGGGACAGAAATATAAATTGACAACCCACTGCTAAAGTCACAAGCTGGACTGAAAACAAAAAATAACAAAAGGTACTTTAATAGTGTCAAGTTATCAGCAGTCACCAAATGAAGGTCAAATAGATCTACAAAACAAGATCTCTGTTTTAGAAGAGTCTCCAATTTGTAACAAGATCATCGATCTTGATTCTCGATTACAGTATATGAGCACTGCAGGTGTGAAAAGCCTACAAATCGATAATATACAAGACTATTACGGACTTGTTTACCCTCCTGAGTTCTATGCAGAATCAATTCGAAAAGCTTTAACTGAACACTTAGATAAAGCCAAAGCAGGTGAAGTTTCTAGCGTTGAATGTCTTGTACTAGGTATGGATGGCAATGAGATTTGGTATCACACCACGTTCCTTCCCTCTCGTGATGAAAATGGTCAAATCAGATATATTATTGCCACTTCTGTAGATAACACAGAAAGCATTACTGAACGAAAACAACTAGAATCAAAATTACGGTATATGGCAACCCATGACCCTTTAACCGGACTTTATAACCGAAGTGTATTAGAAGACCGATTAAAAGATGAAATAGAAAGAGCGACTCGCTACAAACACTCGCTATCAATTTTAATGATAGATATTGATCACTTTAAAAAGGTTAATGACTCCTATGGTCATCATATTGGAGATTTAGTACTACAAAGTTTTGCTGAAATACTAGAAGCGTCAATCCGCACCTCTGATTATGCGTCTAGATATGGCGGTGAAGAATTTGTTGTCACGCTGCCAGAAACACCTATTGCCGAAGCCGAAGATTTGGCTGAAAGGATACGAAAACAAATTGCCGAACATCCATTTCCCATAGAAAACAAACCAGATATTCATCTGACTATCAGTATCGGTATTTCGACGTTTTCGGAACATTGTCAAACTAGACATGAATTATTAGCTGCAGCAGACTTCGCTATGTATGCTTCAAAAAAAGCGGGTCGAAATCAGGTGACCATCAATCTGATTGATTAATCCTGCTTAGATTCTTTCATCGAAAAACAGGCGTTTTACTCATTCGAACATGGTGTAGTGAATCGGATTCGACTCGATTACTTATCACGGTTCTAGAAATCATTCCTATTAGAGATAGTTGATATAATCAAACACTGAGGGGGATACTTCTCTAAGAATTGGATCACTTGCTACCCAAGAATAAAAAGTAAATTTATGATTAAAAGCAAAAAACCCTACTTGATGTTCATCTCGGTCTCGTTTTTTATCGCTAGCCCAGCTATCGCATGGTTAGCTTTATTTACTGTTACGCCAAAGGAAGATTACTTAGGCTATCAAGGTATTGGCATTGCTTTACTGGCTATATTATTTTCTTTTATCACTGGGTTAATATCGGGTATCGCGAGCATTTATCGTTCTGAAACACCGCGAACTATAGCACTCCTTTCAACCGTGTTAAATGCATTGGCTATTGTTGCCTTATTTGTACTCGCTCCAGGCTAAACGCGACAATAATCATTGTGAAAAACTCATCCCCTTACCACCTTAAGGTTTTCTATCCCATTTTTATCGCCACAAAACCAACTGTCGTAAATTTACAATAATTATCATCAATCCTCTTCCATAATGTGGTTTTTCAACATTTTGAAAGGGATATATAATGAAAATCGCTTTAAGTTTCGCCTTAATTATATGCAGTAGCTTTCTTAACTTTGTATTCGCCGATGAGCCATCACCCGCATCAGTCAATATGCTGATGCAACAAAACCTGCCACCACTTGATGATAATCAAGAAGCATTATTGCTAACAGTGACTTATGAGCCAGGTGGCTCTTCTAAGCCCCATAGGCATAATGCTGATGTTTTTGTGTATATGTTGGAGGGTTCGGTAGCTATGCAAGTACAAGGCGGTGAAGAAGTGACTCTAAAGCCCGGTGACACTTTTTATGAAAACAGGGCTGATATTCATGCCGTTTCTAGAAATGCGAGTGATACCAAACCAGCGACATTTTTGGTATTTATTATCAAGGAGAGAGGTGTGCCGGCAACAGTACCGGCTCATGCTGAACCATGACCAGTTTGAACCTAAGGAAACTTTAACTTTCTTGTTCGTCTAAACCAAGAAACTTGCGTTGTGCCCATTTAGGTAACGTACCCATTCGTGCATGGTGTAGTGAATCAGATTCAATCACGATAAGTACCAAAACGGTCACTAAGGTAGGTAAGATTCCTAGGCCGCCAATCAAAGCATAGACGGCTTCTTTCATTAAACCTAGATATTGATTTGCCATCCAACCCAGTGTCGCGACGGTGGCTAATAATGTTAACGCTATTGCAAATGACTTGCTCCAGCGACGGGCAATTTGCCAATGAATATAAATAAACTCATTGTCATCACGTTTGACCTTGGCAGCTCGGTAGAAGGTGTAGCTGATGGTAGATATGGAAATGATGGGTACCAGAACCAAAAATTTCATGTACGACTGGCCAAAGGTAGCAAGACCAGTGAACAGCAAAATATGATTCATAATCAGGTTGCTTAGAAAAATATCATGCGGCACTTTTGCAGCCTTCATTTCTTGTTCTGTTGCGTGCAAATTATCTGCCTTTCAAAAAATTACTGCCTTCTTCAAATTGAAAAAGGCAGTTTATTTTAATTTTAGTCAGCCATATTGTTCAAAATGGCATCACGCACTGCATCTAATGTGGCATCAACAGTAACCATTGGAGAAGTGCTTTGTTTAATTGCAGTATCTGGATCTTTCAAACCATGCCCCGTCAAGGTACAGACAATTTTGCTGCCTTCTGGGATCTTGCCCGCATTGATTTCATTGATGGCACCGGCTAATGAAGTCGCTGATGCGGGTTCACAGAAGATACCTTCATGTTCGGCCAACAATTTTTGTGCAGCCAAGATTTGTTCATCACTACATTCGTCAAACCAGCCTTCTGATTCTTCTTTGACTTTCCAGGCTTTATCCCAGCTTTGTGGATGACCAATGCGAATCGCTGTTGCAACTGTTTCAGGATTATCGACCATATGGCCACGCATAAACGGTGCACTGCCCGCGGCTTGGAAACCTAACATCTTAGGACGTGTTGTCACGATGCCATCTTCAAAGTATTCGCTGTAACCCATCCAATGTGCAGTGATGTTTCCGGCATTCCCAACGGGTAGGCAGTGGAAATCTGGCGCAAAGCCAAGTTCTTCAACAATTTCAAAGGCTGCTGTTTTCTGGCCTTGAAGACGGTATGGGTTGATTGAGTTAACAATCGTCACTGGTGCATGTTCAGCGACATCTTTAACGAGTTGCATGCCTTCATCAAAGTTACCTTTGATTTGAATCACGGTTGCACCATGCATCATGCCTTGAGCTAATTTACCTAAGGCAATCTTGCCCTCAGGAATCAAGACAAATGCCGCTATGCCTGCACGTGCTGCATAAGCTGCTGCCGCTGCTGAGGTATTACCTGTTGAGGCACAGATGATCGCTTTACTGCCTTCTTCAACTGCTTTGGTCACAGCCATGGTCATGCCACGATCTTTAAATGAACCTGTTGGATTCAAACCTTCGTATTTGACGTAGATTTCAACATCTTTACCTAATACACTCGGAATATTATTCAATTTTAATAACGGTGTATTACCTTCACCTAAACTGATTAACTTTGTATCTTCACTGACCGGCAAGCGATCACGGTAACGTTCAATCAGCCCTGTATAGCGTGGTCGAAATGGCATGATTTATTCCTCTTTAAAATATTTGTATTTGTTTATTTAGGATAGGATTAAAAATTGGGCATTTTTCGTGATAGCAAGGCAGCACCGCACGGAAAACCACAGTGTACATTAGTACATGAGGATTTGAGTACGGAGCTAACGCCGCTAGCGCGGAAAAGGTTCATTTTTAAACTATCCTAGTGATTCCATGCGAATACGCATTACAGAATCATTCACAGTTTCAAGTGCTTCGATCTGTTCGATCGCTGCATCCATATTCTTTTCTAGCACTTCTTGCGTCAGAATAATAATTGGCACAGTGCCATCCTGATCGTGTGCTTGTTTTTGCAAAATAGCTTCGATGCTGATGCCTTGCTCACTCAAAATACCGGTGATATTAGCTAAAACACCTGGTTTATCTTCAGTGTGAATACGTAAATAATATGACGTTACAACCTCGGACATTGGCAAGATAGCCGTATCAACTAAAGCATCCGGTTGGAAAGCTAAATGTGGCACTCTATTTTCAGGATCTGTCGTTAACGCACGAACGATATCAACAATATCGGCCACTACCGCTGATGCAGTCGCATCAGAGCCCGCACCAGCACCATAATAAAGTGTTGGACCTACTGCATCACCTTGTACTAATACCGCGTTCATCACGCCATCTACATTGGCAATTAAACGACGATGTGGAATCAAGGTTGGGTGCACACGTAACTCAACACCTTTCTGTGTTTCTTTGGCGATGCCTAAATGCTTGATGCGATAGCCAAGTTCTGCAGCATATAAGACATCTTCTTGAGAAATTTTGCTAATGCCTTCGGTATAGGCTTTATCAAATTGCAATGGAATGCCAAATGCAATCGAGGCCATGATCGTTAATTTGTGAGCAGCATCAATACCCTCAACATCAAAGGTAGGATCGGCTTCGGCATAACCTAATTCTTGTGCTTCTTTTAATACATCAGCAAAGTCACGACCTTTGTCGCGCATTTCGGTCAATATAAAATTACCGGTGCCGTTGATGATGCCAGCCAGCCATTCGATCTTATTGCCGGCTAAACCTTCACGCATCGCTTTAATAATTGGAATACCGCCAGCTACTGCCGCTTCAAACGCCACGGTCACGCCTTTTTCCTGCGCTTTGGCAAAAATTTCATTACCGTGCATGGCAATCAACGCTTTATTAGCGGTAACCACGTGTTTGCCGTTAGCTATTGCTTCAAAAACCAAATCACGTGCGATGCCGGTGCCACCGATCAATTCAACAACGATCTGAATACTTGGATCGCAAACAATATCGTGCGCATCGGTAGTCAAAGCAAGATTATCGGTATTACAACCTTTTGGGGTATCAAAATTACGATCGGCAGCACGAGCAATATCTATTCCTCGGCCTGCACGACGACTAATTTCTTCTGCATTACGAGTTAATACGTTAACCGTACCACTGCCAACTGTGCCTAAGCCTAAAATACCAATTTTTACTGATTGCAAGATGTTGCCCCTTAATCTTTTTTCAACAAGTCACGGATCCCACGGATCGCTTGACGTGTACGATGTTCATTTTCAATCAAACCAAAACGTACGTGGTCATCACCATATTCACCAAATCCTACTCCTGGTGATACAGCTACTTTCGCTTCTTGTAATAATAATTTACTGAATTCTAATGAACCCAAATCACGGAATTTTTCTGGAATTTTTGCCCAAACAAACATAGTTGCTTTGGGTTTTTCCACTTGCCACCCTATGGCGTTTAAACCGTCACACAATACATCACGGCGGTTTTTATAAGTTTCCACAATCTCAGCCACACACTCTTGCGGGCCATCTAAAGCAGCAATCGCAGCCACTTGGATAGGTGTAAACATGCCGTAATCTAAATAAGATTTCATTCTGGCTAAAGCTGCAACAAGTGTTGGATTACCTGACATAAACCCGACTCGCCAGCCCGGCATATTGTAAGTTTTAGACAAGGTATAAAATTCTACTGCGACATCTTTTGCGCCCGGCACTTGTAAAATCGACGGCGCTTTATAACCATCAAACGTAATTTCGCCATAAGCCAAATCGTGTACAACCCAAATTTCGTGTTCTTTAGCAAATGCCACAATGCGTTCAAAAAACTCCAAATCAACACATTGCGTGGTTGGGTTGCCAGGAAAGTTCAATACCAACATTTTTGGTTTTGGCCATGAATCTTTCACTGATTTTTCTAATTCAGCAAAAAAATCACCACCTTCTATCAACGGCACGTGGCGGATATCCGCGCCGGCAATCGCAAAACCATAGGGATGGATAGGATAAGCCGGGTTCGGCACTAAAATCGCATCTCCAGGCCCTACTGTTGCCAACGCTAGATGCGCTAAACCTTCTTTTGAACCAATGGTGACAATCGTTTCAGTTTCGTGATCTAATTCAACATCAAATTTACGCTGGTACCAATTACATACCGCTTTACGTAATCGCGGAATTCCGCGCGATAAAGAATAACGATGCGTATCTGGACGTTGCGCAGCTTCAGTTAATTTATCAATAACATGGGCAGGTGCAGGACGGTCTGGATTTCCCATGCCAAAGTCTATAATATCTTCACCACGCGCACGTGCTTGAGCCTTCAAATCGTTAACGATATTGAATACATAAGGTGGAAGTCGTTTAATTCTGGGGAATTCTTCGTTCAACTGGGTACCTGTAAAATTAGCTAAAACGGTTGGCAAACCAAGCAAAATAACCGAAAATCATTCACACTTCAAATTCATTTGGATAAAACTAATAATCATGATTGAGCAAGAAGCTTTTTACAACAACATAATATCAGAACTAGAAAATGGATCTTTAGTGCTTCCGACCTTACCGGAAGTGGCATTAAAGGTCAGGGATGTGGTTGACGATCCAAATGTCACCGCTTCTGGTTTAGCCGCTATTATTGTCACTGATGCCGCCCTATCAGCGCGATTATTAAAAGTCGCCAATAGCGCACTATATCGTGGCCGAGTTGCGGTTGATAGTGTGCAAATGGCGGTATCGAGACTTGGACTAAAAATGGTTCGAAATCTTGTAACCAGTCTTGTTATGGAGCAAATGTTCCAGGCAACGTCGAATCGTTTAGAAAAACGTTTGCATGAATTATGGACACAAAGCACCGAAGTTGCGGCGATTAGTCAGGTATTAGCCGCTAAACAAGCAGGCATCAAAACGGATGAAGCAATGTTAGCAGGGCTTATCCATAATATTGGTGTATTGCCTATTCTTTTGAAAGCAGAAGAATATCCTGCTTTACTTCAAGACACTGAAGCCTTAGATAAGATCATTGAAAGCTTAAACCCGCGTATTGGTGAAGCTATTTTAAAAAGCTGGAAATTTACTGATGAACTTGTTGCAGTTCCAGCTGAGTACGGTAACTTAAATAGAAATAGTGCTAATGGCCCTGACTTAGTAGATGTGGTGCAAGTTGCTGTTTTACAAAGTCACATTAATACCGATAAAGCACATGATCCGGGTAGCCTAGATGGTGTACCTTCTTTTGCTAAATTGGGTATCGATACTGATGTTTCTGTTGTTGAATTAGATGAAGACAGTGAAGAATATGCTGAAGCGTTAGCCATGTTTAATATGTAAATACACAAGCATTTAGCTCATAAAAAAGGCTATTTCCTCATTGAGGAAATAGCCTTTTTTTATTAATACCCAAATTACTTGGGTATATACCAAAAGAATCTAGTCGGTTTCTGGTCTCATATGTGGGAATAACAATACATCACGAATAGAAGGTGCATCGGTCAATAACATCACCAAACGATCGATACCAATACCCTCACCTGCTGTTGGCGGCATACCGTATTCCAAGGCACGAATATAATCGGCATCAAAATGCATCGCTTCATCATCACCGGCATCTTTTTCTGCCACTTGTGCTTGGAAACGTTCAGCTTGATCTTCAGCATCATTAAGCTCTGAGAAACCATTCGCAATTTCACGACCGCCAACAAAAAATTCAAACCTATCAGTAACAAAAGGATCATCATCATTACGTCGAGCTAATGGTGAGACTTCAGTTGGATAAGCGGTAATAAAGGTTGGCTCCATCAATCGATGTTCTACTGTTTTTTCAAAGATCTCAATTTGAACTTTGCCTAAACCGTAACTATCTTTTAATGGAATTCCTAAGTCTTTAGCAACCGCACTAGCAGCTTCTATAGTTGCTAACTGCTCTGCGTTTAAATCAGGATTGAACTGCAAAATTGATTCATTCACCGTCATGCGATGAAATGGTTTTGAAAAATCTAAATCCGTGCCTTGATAATTTACTTGTGACGTTCCTAATACATCTTGGGTCACGGTGCGTAACATATCTTCGGTTAAGTCCATCAAGTCATTAAAATCGGCATAGGCTTGATAAAACTCAACCATGGTGAATTCTGGATTATGACGGGTTGATAAACCTTCATTACGGAAATTACGGTTGATTTCAAATACTCGTTCAAAACCACCAACAACCAAACGTTTTAAATACAGCTCGGGTGCAATGCGTAAAAACAAATCCATATCCAAGGCATTGTGGAATGTTGTAAAAGGTCTTGCCGTTGCACCACCAGGAATGGCTTGCATCATTGGCGTTTCAACTTCGAGATAATCTTTAGCCATCAAATAACGACGTATGCCGTCAATAATGCGAGTACGAAGAATAAAGGTATCGCGACTGGCTTGATTCATAATCAAATCAACATAACGCTGACGATATCGTGTTTCTTGATCAGACAAACCATGGAATTTTTCAGGCAAAGGTCGTAATGATTTAGTCAGTAATTGAATGTCATCAACCATTACCGATAATTCACCTTTTTGAGTGCGAAACATAACACCTTCAGCTGCAATAATATCGCCTAAATCCCAACGTTTAAATTCACCATAAACACCTTCGGCCAAGTCATCACGTTTAACATACAACTGCATGTCGCCTGACATATCACGAATATTCGCAAAGCTGGCTTTACCCATTACTCGCTTGGTCATTAATCGACCGGCAATCTTGACTCGTCTTGGCTGTTCTTTTAATTCTTCGGCTGAAGTATTTTCATATTCAGCAGATAACTCAGCATTAACAACATTACGACGAAAATCATTAGGAAATGCATTGCCTTTCTCACGTATTTCCGCCAGCTTTTCACGGCGTTGGGCTATCAGTCTATTTTCGTCTTGTTCAATTTCATTTGTCATAAATTTTCTCTATTTTTAGAGCCCTGATTTCAGGGAAGCTTCAATAAATAAGTCTAGGTCGCCATCTAACACAGCTTGAGTATTACCCGTTTCCACATTGGTACGTAAATCTTTGATTCGTGATTGATCTAATACATAAGAACGTATTTGACTGCCCCAACCAATATCAGCTTTTCCTGCTTCAGCCGACTGTTTTTCTTCATTTTGTTTTAACAATTCAAGTTCATACAACTTCGCCCGCAACAGATTCATCGCAGTATCTCTGTTTTGATGTTGTGAACGCTGGTTTTGGCACTGCACTACGGTATTGGTCGGTATATGCGTTAATCGAACCGCTGAATCTGTTTTATTAACATGCTGACCACCGGCACCACTGGCACGGTATGTATCAACTCTTAAGTCAGCCTTATTAATTTCGATTTCAATCGTATCATCGACTTCCGGATAGACAAATACAGAAGCAAATGAGGTATGTCGTCGTGCACCTGAATCAAAAGGTGATTTACGAACTAAGCGATGTACACCGGTCTCGGTACGTAATAAACCATAAGCATATTCACCTTCAAAATGAATCGTGGCACTTTTAATTCCAGCAACTTCACCTTCTGACGCTTCCACTAATTCAACTTTAAAACCTTGGGCATCACCCCAGCGTAAATACATACGCAAAATCATATTAGCCCAGTCTTGCGCCTCAGTACCACCAGAGCCAGACTGAATATCTAAATAGGCATTGTTTGCATCCATTTTGCCCGAGAACATACGCTGAAACTCTAGTTTTTCTAAGCCTTTTTCTAAAGCATCCAGATCCTCAGTCACCACATCAAAAGTTTCTTGATCGTCTTCTTCTACAGCTAATTCCAACAGGTCTTTGGCATCATCAAGCGTATCTGTATGTGCTGATAATGTGGTCACGATACGTTCTAAACTTGAACGTTCTTGGCCTAGCTTTTGTGCCCGTTCAGGATCATCCCATACCGTCGGTGACTCTAGCTCTCGACTGACTTCAACTAACTGTTCTGCCTTGCCATCATAGTCAAAGAAACCCCCTAAGATCGTCACTACGACCTCGAAGATCTTTGATTCTTTGCATTGTTGCACCTAATTCCAAGGCCAAACCCTTTATCTGTTGAAGTTTCAGTGGCTGTTATGCCAACAAAACGAGATATTGTAACGTAATCTAATGGTTTTTTATTTTTTTGGTAAGAAACGCATCGGATCAACAGGTTTGCCATTTCGTCGTATCTCAAAATGTAACTGATAGCGCTGTGTGCCAGATTTACCTAAAGTCGCAATTTTTTGGCCGGATTTAACCCACTGGCCTTCTTTCACCAGCAATGTTTTGTTATGCGCATAGGCACTTAAATAAACATCATTATGTTTGATGATTAATAAATTGCCATATCGTGGTAATCCATTGCCGCTATAAACCACTTTTCCTGCTGCTGCTGAAATAATTTGTTGACCTGATTTTCCAGAGATATCAATCCCCTTTCTACCTGCAGCACTTTTTGAATAGGTTGAAAGTATTTTGCCATTAGTTGGCCAACGCCACTTTAAACTTTGATTAGAGGTGCTTGCTTTTGAGCTTGTACTTTTTGAGGTCCACTTTTTGGTGGTGGTTTTTGTTGTTTTTGTAGTGGTTTTGCTTGTTGATTTAAAGCGTAATTTTTGACCTACATAAATAGTATAAGGTGACTTAATTCCATTGACCTTAGCTAAGGTTTTGTAATCCTGTCCATAACGCCAGCTCACCGAATATAAGGTATCACCCTTCTTGACGGTATAACTAGAAGGCGCCTTAGTTGGCTTGCTAGTTTTTTGACCTGGTTTGCTATAAACGCCTACTGGAGCAACAGCCTGACCACCACCACATGCAGTCAAGGCTAAGAACAGTAAAATTAAGACTATTCTCATCATTTATACAAAGATAAAATAACCTGCGGCAACAAGGGCAACCGTCGCCCATCCAATGCGATCTATCCAGTTAAATAAGCTTTTTTCCAACCGCTCTCCTCCCCAATACATCAACGATGCTACCAGGAAAAATCGTGCTCCTCGACCAATAGTTGAGCCAATAATAAACGGTATTAAAGCCATGCCAGCCACGCCAGATGCAATGGTAAAAACTTTATAGGGTATCGGAGTAAAACCAGCAAGTAATATTGCCCAAAAACCCCATTGTTCAAACCATGTTTGTGCTGTTTGATAAGCGTGCATATACCCTAATGAGCTCAGCCATGGCATGATTAAATCAAAGGCATATGCACCGATAAAATAACCTAATAAACCGCCTAATACTGAGGCAACCGTTGTTAATCCAGCATAGAACCATGCCTTATTAGGATTTGCCAAAGACATCGGCGCCAACATCACATCTGGGGGAATTAAAAAACAAGACGATTCTGTAAAACTGACTATCGCTAACCAATATGTTGCATATTTATGACGAGACCATTGCAATACTCGGCCATATAACTTGGAAAATAACTGCATTAAATTTGACCACTCAATAGTGGTACAAAGCTCACAGCATCTAACTCCGTTTCTTCAAATTGGCTGCCATTACGATCAATCACTCGTAAAGACTGAGACTCTCCACCAACTGGAATCACCAAACGGCCACCAGGTGCCAATTGTTGTAACAAACTATCCGGTACTTGCTCAGGTGCACAGGTAACAATAATGCCATCATAGGGACCGTTGTCTTCCCAACCCCAACTACCATCACTGTGTTTTAATTTGATGTTGTTTAGTTTTAATTGATAAAAGCGTTCACGTGCCTGGTTTTGCAAAGGTGATATCCGCTCAACACTAAATACACGATCCACTAAACGTGATAATACGGCTGTTTGATACCCCGAACCGGTGCCCACTTCTAATACTTTTTGTTTTGCTATGCCCGCTAACAAGATTTCTGTCATTTTAGCGACAATAAAAGGTTGCGAAATTGTTTGGCCATGGCCGATTGGTAAAGCGGTATCTTCATAAGCGCGACTAGCTAACGCTTCATCAACAAATAAATGTCGGGGTAACTCTTTCATTACCGTCAATACATCAATACTTTTGATGCCTTGTTCTTTTAATCTAGCAATTAAGCGATCACGCGTACGCTGCGAGGTCATTCCAATGCCTTGGTGTTGCGTGCTCACTCGGTTACTCCTTGCAACCAGTTTGCGACACCATCAATAGCGTCATATCGTGTTAGATCTATTTGCAGTGGTGTAACTGAAATCAGACCGCGGCGAATCGCATCAAAGTCCGTGCCCATGCCGGCATCTTGTTCTTCACCAGCAGGACCAACCCAGTACATAGCTCGACCACGAGGATCAAATTCTTTAATCACCGGTTCAGCTTTATGTCGATGTCCCAGACGTGTACTTTCAAAACCCATAATTTCTGCGATCGGTAAGTCAGGCACGTTCACATTCAAAATGGTATCTGCAGGTAACGATGATTCTTTAAGGTGTGCAACCAACTTCTGTGCCGCCCAAGCAGCGGTTTCGTAATGTGTCGCATCAGCACCCACTAATGAAATTGCAATCGCGGGGAAACCCAAAAACCGGCCTTCCATTGCAGCAGCGACGGTACCTGAATATAAAACATCATCACCCAAATTAGCGCCGGAATTAATACCCGAAACAACCATATCCGGTTCTTCTTCCAACAAACCCGTAATCGCCAAATGCACACAATCCGTCGGCGTACCTTCAACTCTGAACACACCATTTTCTAACTGGCTCAGACGCAAGGGATTTTCAAGTGTTAATGAATTACTAGCGCCACTTCGATTTCTATCGGGCGCAACAACAGTAATATCACCAAGGTCTGATAAGGCTTTTGCAAGGGCTTTTATTCCTTGTGCCATATAACCATCATCATTACTTATCAGGATTTTCATTATTTATTTCATTGACCTTCGGGCAAATACTTTTCGCGTCATATCTTAGCAAGAATGCATAAAAAAAGGGTATCGCCTTGATACCCTTTCTTTTTTAACACTCTGCTTACACTAAGGTGTTTTTCGATTGTCCTCCACCATAGCTATGGAACTGCATTGGCTCACCACCCGCTGTGACCTTAACAGCACAATATTTAAACTCAGGGATTTTCGCATCAGGATCCAGTGCGGCATTCGATAATTTATTAACCGCTGCTTCGTAATAGCAGAAAGCCATAAACACCGCACCCGTTGGTACCGATTCATCTGCACGGGCAATCATAGATATTTCACCACGTCGTGTCGATAAGGTGATCATCTGCCCTGGTGCAACGCCCATTTCATCCAAACTTATCGGATTAATAGTTGCCACTGCTTCTGGTTCTAATGCATCCAATACATTTGAGCGTCGCGTCATTGAACCTGTATGCCAATGTTCTAACATGCGCCCCGTAATCAAAACAAATGGATATTCTTCATCTGGGCGCTCTGCCGGCGGCACAATATCCGCGGGTACAAATTTACCTAAACCATTGTCGCGTTCAAATGTTTCAGTAAAGATGACCTCTTCACCAGGATCACCTTCATTCAAACAAGGGTAGACAATTGAGCCTTCTTTTTCCAAGCGCTCCCATGTCATACCCGCCATCGTTGGCACCGCTTTGCGTACTTCTTCAAATACCTCAGAAGAATCTTGGTAGTTCCAATCTAAACCTAAGCGGCGTGCTAGCTCTTGAATGATCCAGAGATCTTGTTTGGCATCTCCAGGTGGATCAATTGCTTGACGACCTAACTGCACTAAACGATCAGTATTGGTAAAGGTCGCTGTTTTTTCTGCAAATGCTGAAGCTGGTAAAATAACATCCGCCAGATAAGCCGTTTCGGTCAAGAAAATATCTTGCACCACCATATGATCCAGCTCAGCCATTGATTGGCGAGCATGATTCGCATCAGGATCTGACATCGCTGGATTTTCGCCCATCACGTATAGACCATTCAAATCACCCGCATGAATGGCTTGCATAATTTCGACTACGGTCAAACCCGGACGATTGTCTAATTCACAGCCCCATAACTCTTCAAAATAAGCATGTGCTTTTTCATCCGTTACCGGTTGATAATCTGGGAAAACCATCGGGATCAGACCCATATCTGATGCACCTTGCACATTATTTTGACCACGCAAAGGATGTAAACCTGTGCCTGGTCGACCAATTTGACCAGTCATTAATGCTAAAGAAATCAAACAACGCGCGTTATCAGTACCGTGAACATGTTGTGATATACCCATGCCCCATAAAATCATTGAACCTTTAGAGCTAGCATATAAACGAGCAACGGCTTTTAACGTTTCCGCCGGTACACCACAAATCGGTTCCATCATTTCAGGCGTGTAAGCTTTTAGATGCTCTTTCATTGCATCAAAACCTTCCGTACGCTCAGCAATGAATTCAGGATCAACCAAATTTTCTTCAATCACTGTATGCATGATCGCATTCAACATCGGCACATCACTGCCTGGTTTGAATGCTAGGTGATGTGTGGCTTCACGTGATAAATCCGTAGTACGTGGGTCCATCAAAATCAGCTTGGTGCCACGACGCATGGCATTTTTCATCCAGGTCGCGCCAACAGGGTGATTGACTGTTGGGTTAGCACCAATAATGACAATCACTTCTGCTTTATCTACATCCGAAACGGGATTTGATACAGCACCTGATCCCAAGCACTCTAATAACGCCACTACCGATGAGGCATGACATAGCCGAGTACAGTGATCGACGTTATTGGTTTTAAACCCAGTACGAACTAATTTTTGGAATAAATAGGCTTCTTCATTACTACCTTTGGCACTACCAAAACCAGCTAGAGAATTAGGACCTTTTTCATCGCGAATTTTGATAAAACCTTGAGCAGCAACCGCTAAGGCTTCATCCCAAGTGGCTTCACGGAAAACCTTATCAACATCATTAGGATCCATTGAAAATTCAGCAGACTTAGGTACGCCTTCACGGCGAATCAATGGTTTTGTTAGGCGATGTTCATGATGAACATAGTCAAAACCATAACGACCTTTGACACATAATCGGCCTTTATTTGCTGGACCATCACGGCCTTCAACATAAATAATCTTGTCATCTTTAATATTGTAAGTAAGCTGGCAACCAACACCACAATATGGACAGACAGAATCCACTTTACGATCCGGTTCATTCATACCTACATCATTGGCCGGCATCAAAGCGCCTGTTGGGCAGGCTTCGACACACTCACCACAAGCCACACAAGTACTTTCGCCCATCGGATCATCTAGATCAAAAACGATACTGGCATGGCTGCCACGCATTGCTAAACCGATCACATCATTGTTTTGTTCATCACGACAAGCTCGTATACAGCGAGTACATTGAATACAAGCATCCATATTCACAGCAATACCAGGATGCGATACATCACACGCCGGTTGATTACGCGCATCAAATCGTGGCAATCCTAGATCTAATTTTGTTGCCCAATAATCTAATTCGGAATTAATGGTATGGGGTTGTTCAGATACATCTGATTTTAATAGCTCCACTACCATTTTTTGTGATTTAACAGCACGTTCACTATCAGATTGAATATTCATGCCTTCTGTAGGCTGACGACAACATGATGGTGCTAATACACGCTCACCATCAATTTCAACAACACAAGCTCGACAGTTACCGTCTGAGCCTTGTCTTTCTGAATAACAAAGGTGAGGAATTTCGACACCATTACGTTTTGCTGCATCTAAAATCGTTTCTTCAACATCTGCCGTAACGGCTTCACCATTTAAGGTGAAATTAACGGTTTGAGTGATTTCTTCTGGATTAATAGCCATTATTTCAACTCCTCGGGAAAATATTTCATCACCGAACGAAGTGGGTTGGGTGCTGCCTGGCCTAAACCGCAGATTGATGCATCAATCATCACGTCAGACAGTTCTTCCAATAAGTTTTCATTCCATGTCGGTTGTTCCATTAAGGTCACCGCTTTCGCAGTACCGACACGACATGGCGTACATTGACCACAAGATTCATCTTCAAAGAACTTCATCGCGTTAACAGCTAAATCACGGGCTTTATCTTGGTCAGAAAATACCACTATCGCTGCTGATCCGATAAAACAGTCGTATTCTTGCAGAGTATCAAAATCAAGCGGCACATTACCTAATGATGCTGGCAAAATACCACCAGATGCACCACCCGGGAAGTAACCATAAAACTCGTGGCCTTCTAACATGCCACCACAATATTCATCAATCAGCTCTTGCATGCTAATACCAGCTGGCGCCAGATGAACACCGGGCTTATTAACTCGTCCACTCACTGAGAACGAACGTAAACCGACTCGACCATTTCGGCCGTGATCCGTTAAACATTCAGGACCTTTTTCTAAGATATCTCGAACCCAATATAAAGATTCCATATTGTGCTCTAACGTTGGTCTACCAAATAAACCAACTTGGGCAACAAAAGGAGGACGCAAACGAGGTATGCCACGTTTACCTTCAATCGACTCAATCATCGCTGACTCTTCACCACAAATATAAGCACCCGCACCACGGCGTAGGTATATCTCTGGTAAGTTTTCTACTGGCGGATTAGCTTTTAACTTAGCAATCTCAGCAGTTAATGAGTCTCTAATGGCTGCATATTCGTCACGAAGATAAATATAAATTTCATCAATACCCACTGCCCATGCTGCAATTAAAGTGCCTTCAAGAAAACAATGGGGATCACGATCTAGGTAATATTTATCTTTAAATGTGCCCGGCTCACCTTCATCAATATTAACTGCCATTAATTTAGGTTCAGGCTGTTCACGTACAATTCGCCATTTACGTCCTGCAGGGAAACCCGCACCGCCCAAACCACGCAAACCTGAATCATCCATCGTATCTAGCACTTTATCAACACTATAAGTGCCATCCATGCAGGCACGATAAGTTTGATAACCGCCTTGTTCTACATAAGCATCGAACTCAATGGGTTGGATTGTTTCCGGCTCAACCGCTTTTTCAGCTACCGCTGTTTCAACTTTAGCTACATCAGCATGCTCAATAGGGTTCATACCCACTACCGCAACAGGAGCTTTATCACAACGTCCAATGCAAGGAACACGTTGTACTCGCACACCATCACCCATGCCATCTTCTAATGAACTGATTAAATCTTGAGCGCCCATCATGTCACAGGTCAATGATTCACAAACACGTACTGTTAGTTCAGCTGGTGGTGTTTCATTTTCTTTAACAACATCAAAGTGATGATAGAACGTTGCTACTTCATAGACTTCAGCTTTTGAAAGTTTCATTTCTCGTGCTAAAGCAACTAAATGAGGCGCCGAAATATGTTTATAAGCATCTTGAATCTTATGCAAATGCTCAATTAATAAATCTTTTTGACGTGATTCATCACCTAATAAAGCTTGGACTTCAGCCAATGCTTTGGGATCGACTTGGCGTCCTTTCCCAACTGCTCTAGGTAACTTCAATTTGTTACCTTGTTTTCGAGCACTGATTTGCTGCTCACTCATGAAACGGCCTCTCTAAAATTTGCCATTATTGGCAATGAATTAACTATTAACCAAGGAAAATTACCACGTGTGTGGACACTTGTGAAGTAAATAAGTCATTAGCCGCAATACATAAATCTAGAAACCATCTTTTTAGGAATAAATGTCCGTCTCAAAAATTTATTTGAGAAAAAATGTCTGCACCAAAGAAATGCAAAAAAAATGCTGTTCACTAATTTGGTGCGGCATTTACAAGAAAAAAACAGCCATCTTATTGATCTATATCATTTATAAAGCCACTGCTATTTACAATGATAAAAGACAGTGAGATCAAATCAACAGGAAAACTAGAATTTTAATTTTTTTTAAATACAAAAATAAAATAACCTGTTATTGCGCAAGGGTATTCTGATTTTGGCATTTATTATTTAACAAAGTTCATCGCTTTTTTATTGGGCTTTATCTTGCTTAGATTAAGACTTTTTCATCAACTTATTTGATAATATTTTCTTTGCTTTTTTGTTTTCGTATCAGAATTGCTCTCCTAACTTTGAACAGGCCCCAATCTGCCCTTATGCGAAGCCGAGCATCGCAAATCAGTTTGGATCAAACACGACGAGTGTCTGAGCGTTAGCGAGTTTTCGTCGTGTCCAAAATGATTGAGAAGCACAGGGAACCCGTAGGGCAAGCATGGGCTGCCCTTTTGTTTGGTTCCGTTTATTTTGGGCACGCAAAATAAATGAACGCCCCGCGGCAGCGGTATCTATTAAACTCAGGCTTTAGTCAGAAAATAATGAACTTAAATCAAACTGACTGATTTTTTATTTTAGCTTTGTTGAGCTTCTTTACTCTGGTAGTCGACAAGCTCTTCAGCAGATTTCTTCGTTTCAGAATCAACACCTGGCATATTTAAAACACCAATTAGTTTACTTAACCAAAATTCTTGCTGATTGACTGTTCCCCCATTAATAATTCGATTTATCATCCAAACTGTATGGCCTGTTGGCTTCCTTTCGATTGAAGCTTCCAACTCTTCAATATAATCATTTTTCTGCTCTAGGAAGTGCACCAATGGCCCCGGCGAGCCTAAATATTTATCGAAATTATCTTCAATGAATTTAAAAATAGATGGAATAGCCTCCCTCTGATTGGGTAACTTCTCAAGACTATCGATAAAGTCGTACATCTCTTCTAAATCAGCTTCACCATGGATAAATGATATTTTATTTAATTCACTATCAAAATCCATATGTAACTACTCAGCCACTTCCACCTTAGTAACCTTCTGCAACCCACGTGGCAACTTATGCCCACGCTTACCACGCTCACCCATATAGTGGGCTAAATCAGCTGGTTTCAAGGTCAAATGACGTTTACCCGCATGCAAAGTCAAACTACTTGCTTCAGGAATTAAAGTCACCGAATGTAACCACTCCTGTTCAGCCGTAAATCGTGCTTGTGGAATATTAATCAGACGAACACCTTTACCTTTATTCAAGTTCGGCATTTCTTTCGCAGCAAAGACCAATAACCGGCCATCACCGGCGGCAACAGCTAACTGTTCAGTCTCAACATCATTGATCCATATCGGCGGTAATATTTCAGCACCGGCTGGTAAATTGAACACTGCTTTACCGGCTTTATTTTTAGCCAATAAATTATTCAAGGTAGTCACAAAACCATAACCGGCGGTATTTGATAACAACATCGGCTGATCTAAATCACCGGTTAACACAGCAACAAAACGTGCATCGGCTGGTGCTTGCAGGCGACCACTTAACGGTTCACCTTGGCCTCGCGCTGAAGGTAAAGTATGGGCGGCTAATGAATAACTTCGGCCGGTGGTATCTAAGAATACAATTTGCTGATTACTGCGTGCTTTTACTGAAGTGGCATAACGATCGCCAGTACGGTAGTTCAGTGATTCAGGATCTACATCATGGCCTTTAGCTGCACGTACCCAGCCACTTTCAGATAACACGATAGTTAACGGCTCTGTTGGTAGTAATTCTGATTCATTTAAAGCTTGAGCAGTATCACGTTGCACGATTAATGAACGACGATCATCACCAAATTTTTCGGCGTCAGCGATTAACTCTTTTCGAATTAAGGTTTTTAATCGTGTATCTGAGCTGAGTAATAATTCTAATGCTTTACGTTCTTTGACGAGCTCGTCCATCTCACCACGAAGTTTCATTTCTTCGAGTTTGGCTAAATGACGTAACTTTAATTCTAATATTGATTCGGCTTGGCGGTCGCTAACACCAAATCGTTCCATTAATACCGCTTTCGGTTCGTCTTCGGTACGGATAATGGCAATGACTTCATCTATATTCAGATAGGCAACTAACAAACCTTCCAATACATGCAGGCGATCGACAATTTTATCTAAGCGATATTGCAGGCGACGACGTACGGTTGCTGTTCTATAAACTAACCATTCGAGTAATAAATCACGTAGGTTTTTAACCTGTGGTCGACCGTCTAGACCGATCATATTCATATTAACGCGGTAACTACGTTCTAGGTCTGTGGTGGCAAATAAATGCAACATCAAGGCATCTAAGTCGATACGGTTTGAGCGTGGCACAATCACTAATCTCACCGGATGTTCATGATCAGATTCATCACGTAAATCCGCTACCATCGGTAATTTTTTATTATTCATTTGAACAGCAATTTGCTCAACAATTTTTGCACCAGATACCTGATAGGGCAATTGGTTAATAATCAAATCACCATCTTCAACGGTGTAACAACCACGTTGGCGAACGCTGCCATGGCCCGTGGTATACATTTTCATTAAGTCTTCACGGGAAGAAACAATTTCACCACCAGTTGGGAAATCAGGCCCTTGAATCATCTCAAGTATTTCGTCTAATTTTGTTGATGGTTTTTTGAGTAGTTGTAAACAAGCATCTACGACTTCACGCAGGTTATGTGGCGGAATATCCGTCGCCATACCCACGGCGATCCCTGAACCACCGTTTAATAAAACATTTGGCAATCTAGCGGGTAATAACGAGGGCTCATTCATGGTGCCATCAAAGTTAGGTACCCATTCGACAGTACCTTGGCCTAATTCACCTAATAAACTTTGAGCATACGGTGCTAGACGCGATTCGGTATAACGCATCGCCGCGAAAGATTTAGGGTCATCCATCGAGCCCCAGTTACCTTGTCCATCAACCAATGGATAACGATAGGAGAACGGTTGCGCCATCAAGACCATGGCTTCATAACACGCAGAATCACCATGAGGATGATATTTACCTAAAACATCACCCACGGTACGGGCCGATTTTTTGTGTTTAGATAAGGCACTTAAACCCAATTCAGACATCGCATAAACAATACGACGTTGTACCGGTTTTAAACCATCACCAATATGAGGCAAAGCCCGATCCAAAATGACATACATGGAATAATCCAAATAAGCCTTTTCGGTAAAGTCGCGTACCGGTAGTTGTTCTAAATCATCTACTAAAGTGCTCATACGTATTGTCTCTTTAAATATGTCATACGCTCGCCAAATCGCCTTGTTCTTCTAACCATACTTTACGATCTGCCGCCCGTTTTTTAGCAAGCAACTTATCCATCAGCATCATAGTGTCATCTTCAGCTGAAATTGTCAGGCGAATCAAACGACGCGTATCGGGCGCCATACTGGTTTCACGTAATTGCATTGGATTCATTTCACCCAAGCCTTTAAAACGTTGAATACTGACTTTGCCTTTGATTTTTTCTTTCTTGATCTTATCGATATACATTTGCTGTTCTTCATCATCCAAGGCATAAAACACTTGTTTGCCAACATCGATACGATACAAAGGTGGCATCGCCACACAGATATGACCCGCTTCCACTAGCGGCCTAAAATGACGTACAAATAAAGCACATAATAAAGTCGCGATATGAGCCCCATCCGAATCGGCATCCGCCAAAATACATACTTTGCCATAACGCAAACCAGACAAATCATCAGAGCCAGGGTCAACACCCACAGCGACAGCAATATCGTGCACTTCTTTTGATGCTAAGACTTGGTTTGATTCGACTTCCCAGGTATTTAAAATTTTGCCTCGCAGCGGCATGATCGCTTGAAACTCACGATCACGTCCTTGCTTGGCACTACCTCCCGCAGAGTCCCCTTCCACTAAAAATACTTCGGTACGCGTAACATCTTGTGATGAGCAATCGGATAGCTTCCCAGGTAAGGCAGGGCCTGATTGCACACGTTTACGAATTACTTTCTTGGCTTGTTTTAAACGCGACTGGGCATTGCTAATCGCTAACTCGGCAATTTTTTCACCATCTTCAACATGGTGGTTTAACCAAAGACTAAACGCATCTTTAACCGAACTAGAAACAAAGGGGGCACATTGTCTTGAAGACAAACGTTCTTTGGTTTGGCCTGAAAATTGGGGATCTTGTAATTTGACTGACAGAACATAACAGCAGCGTTCCCAAATATCTTCTGGTGACAGTTTTACACCTCGTGGCAATAAACTACGGAACTCACAAAATTCACGTAAGGCATCTAATAAACCTGAGCGCAGGCCATTAACATGAGTACCACCTTGGGCAGTAGGGATCAGATTAACGTAGCTCTCTGCTATTTCATCGCCAAATTCGAGTTGCCACATTAGAGCCCAATCAACTTGTTCGTCTTCACCTTCAATATGACCAACAAACGGCGTTGCGGGTACACAAGGTTGATCGGTCATTGATGAAGCTAAATAAGTTTGCAAACCTCCTTCATAACACCAACTATCTTCGATTTTTTCGCTGCCACTTAGATCAGTAAAATTAACAACCAATCCCGGGCATAAAACAGCTTTAGCTCGTAAAACATGACGTAGGCGCGAGACTAAAAATTTAGGTGCATCAAAGTATTTAGTGTCTGGCCAAAATCGCAAACTCGTTCCGGTATTACGTTTGCCAACTGTGCCAATTTCCTTTAATGGTTCAACTAATAAACCATGTTCAAAGGCAATGGAATATTCTTTAGCATCACGCCGAATTTTGACATCAACACGTATTGATAAAGCATTGACAACTGAAACACCCACACCATGAAGACCACCGGAAAACTGATAATTTTTATTGGAAAATTTACCGCCCGCATGGAGACGTGTCAGTATGACTTCTACTCCAGGAACACCTTCTTCAGGATGCAGATCCACCGGCATACCTCGGCCATTATCAATGACCTCAATGGAGTTATCTGCGTGTAAGGTAACTTGAATTTGATCCGCGTAACCAGCAACCGCTTCATCAACACTATTATCGATAACTTCTTGTGCCAAATGATTGGGTCGCGACGTTTCTGTATACATGCCCGGTCGCTTTTGTACCGGTTCTAGCCCTGTTAAAACCTCAATCGCGGAGGCATCATATGCAGTTGTCATGATAGTCAGTTCTTTAAATATTTGTGCCGGAAGAGTAGCAGGATAAAAGCCATTGAGACAAGAACCAACTTTAATAATGTTTTAATTTAAACTTAAATATGTTCGGTTTAACACGCTCACTGGCGTGATGTTATTGAGCTAAAAATATAACTCTCCCGCATTAATCACTAATGCGGGAGAGAGAAATTATTTTAAGGCGACGATTTCAGTACGACCTTTTAATGCAATCGTTAACTTGTCTTCTTTCGCTAACCAACCAATCGCACGTTGTATCGTTTTACTATCTAATTCTGTTGTTTTGGCAAGCTGAGTAACACTCATCTCACCCCCTGTATTTAAAGAATTCCATAAAACTCCTGCTGCACTGCCTACTAAATCAGACATATCACCGACCTCCCTCATCAATTAAAAAATAGTCCCTAATAGTTACCACGTATTTATTATCTATTCCTAATAGATAAACATCACGATCCTGTGCCAAGCTTTATCATTTTTACAGTAAAATCATCTGCATGATTTCGCTTTATTATGCTCGCTAATTTTATAAAAAAAAACCTTAATTTAAGTGATTTTTTAGTCAGCTAATTAGCCGCCTTAATTACAGGCTTTCATCCTCTTTTTGTCCTTGTTGTGAAAACTCTACTAACTCCGCATCATCTTCATAACCATCTTGTTCCCAGCTATATATTTTCTCTGGCGGTTTGGGCTCTGAATGACGAAAAATGATCGCACAAACAATTCCTGTTAGCGCGCCAAACAAGTGGGATTCAAAAGAAATTCGTTCTTCTGTCGGGAAGACACCCCATATCATGCTGCCATAAAGAAAAAACACGATCATCGCCAGAGCCATGGCTGGTTTATCGCGACGTAATACCCCAATGACAAACAGGTAAAACATCAAACCATGTGTCAGCCCACTAGCACCTAAATGGAAGGCATCGCGAGCAAATAACCATACGCCAATACCTGAACCAAAATAGATAATAGCCAAGACAGATTTTGCCGATCGAGGATATTCATAAAACAAGGCAGTCACTAAAACAAATAACGCTAATGTATTTGAAAACAAATGTTCAAATGAACCATGTAGTAATGGCGCAAATAAGACGCCGATTAAGCCCGAAAATTCTCTGGGAAAAACACCATAATTACTAAAGTCGATAGCAAAAAATAACTCTATGCCTTTTATTAACCAGATTAAAATAATCGCCCAGATAACATTTAAGGCAATAGGTTTTAATGCGACTGCGTGTTTTGGTTTCTCTGACTTTTCGATATCACTGCTCACAGGCAAGTTTGATGCGCTGACAAGCCTCTAAAATCACTGTTCTTGCTGCGGCAATATTCATACGCATAAAACCTTGACCAACTTGGCCAAAGCTCACCCCAGGGTTCATTCCCACTTTGCACTGTTTAATAAAAAATTGCCGTAATTGTTCATCATCTAGTTCTAGTTCGCGGCAATCTAACCACAATAAATAGGTACCTTGTGACGGCATGACTTTAATTTTTGGCAGATGCTGCTCTACAAAATCGGTGACTTGATTTCTGGTTTCATCTAAATATTCCATCAACTGTTCTAACCAATCAGCACCTGAAAGATAAGCGGCCTCAAAACCGGCAATACTAAATGGGTTGGCGGCGCTGATATGCCAGCTTTCAAAAACCTTATTAATCGCACGCCGTTGTTCAGCATCATTGATCACCATCGCCGATAAACCTAAACCCGGAATATTGAAGCTTTTACTGGGTGAGACCGTGCTGATCACTGATACATCTTTTGCTATCGCCGCTAAGGGAATATGTTTTTGTTGTGGATAAATTAAATCTGCATGAATTTCATCTGCCACGATGGTGATATTAAAACGACGTGCGATATCTAATAAAGTATCCAACTCATCTTGTTGCCAAACACGACCCACCGGATTATGTGGCGAACATAACAATAATAATTTTGCACCTTGTTTTGCACATTGTTCGAGATGTTCAAAATCCATGCGATAAACACCGTCTACTATCTGTAGCGGATTTAATACTAACTCACGATCACTCTTGGTCACGGTTGAAAAAAACGGTGGATAGACTGGTGGTTGAACAATGACTTTATCACCAACTTCCGTTAATGCTTGAACACAGGCAAATAAAGATGGCACCACGCCCGGGCACATAACAATGTCCTTACGATCAATATGCCAATCATGGTGTATTTCAAACCATTTTTGCATCGCCTCATACATGCTGTTTGGATATAAGGTATAACCATAAACAGGATGACAGGCTCTATCTACCAAGGCCTGAGTGACAGCTTGTGGCGCGGCAAAATCCATATCTGCCACCCACAACGGAATCAGATCATCATGACCAAAATAACCTTTACGGCCATCATGTTTCAGACTGGACGTTTTTTCTCTTTCAATAAGCTGATCAAACTTGATGGTCACTATTTACGTTCCCAAATCGTGACTTCAGATAAGCTATGTTGAAATTTTCGGCTGGTTTCTCGAATAACAAATGGCACTGATAATGGCCCTGTTTTTAATTCAAAATGTTCAGCTAAGAGTGCTTTTAAACCATGCATCGTGGTGAAGTTTTCACCATCTTTTTTAAAGCCGCCCACCCAATCTTCTTTATTGGTATGTTCTTCTAACCAGGTATAAGGCGAAGCCAATAATAAAATTCCGCCAGCATTAATCCGCTGATGTATGGTTGATAAAAATAAAGCCGGGTTATAAAGGCGATCAATCAAGTTAGCCGCTAATACCAAGTCATAAGCTTTAAACAATGGTTTTAAATTACAGGCATCACCTTGCAAAAACTCGACTTTGTTTGCAATATCTGCAAAACCTAGTTGCGCTAGTTGTTGCTCACGATATAAAACTAATTCGCCTTCATCAGCAATGCTATAGCGTATGACACCTTGTTCTTGTAGCTGTACACCCAGATTGATTAGTCGAGCAGAAAAATCGATTCCCGTTACCTTGTCAAAGCTTTTTGCTAATTCAAAGCTTGCTCGCCCTACCGCGCAACCAAGATCCAAAGCTTTGCCCTTTGGTTTATCACCCATAGCTGTAACAGCTAGTTCTGCTAAGGCTTGAGGAAAATTAACGACATCAAAATAACTATCTCCATAATGAAACTCAGCATATTCAGATAACATTTTGTCGTTTTCATAATTCGATGACACGGTTTCTACCTCAGATTCTGCAATAACATAGCGAAAGCCCGCATGTTGGAAAAAATGTTTTCTAAAAGCATAACGGGAAGCTTTGCGACTTTCATTGCCTGATGAAATCCATGAGCCACCTTTAAATAAATTATGCTGACCATCAAATGTTGGCATAGTGAAGTCATCATAAAACGGATGTACTTTAAAACCATCAAAAGGATAAATCGGTGTTTCTGTCCATTGCCAAACATTGCCAATAACATCATATAAATCACCATGAGCAAATTGGTTGACTGGGCAAGGTGACGCTGCATGATCAAGGTGAAGATTAGCATTTGCCTGCTGACCGTTTAACTCTTCTACTTCGGCATGATCATAGAGTCGATACCATTCATCTTCACTTGGCAGACGTATGTTTTGACCTGTTTTTTGAGCTTTCCAATTACAAAAAGCTTTGGCTTCGTGATAATTCACATCCACTGGCCATGCCCACGGCATAACAACCTCTTCGGTCATTAATCGCAAACGCCAACCATCATCAGATTTCAACCAAAAATTGGGACATTTTGCCTGACTAAAGTTTCGCCATTGCAATCCTTCTGTTTGCCAGAAAGCATCATCGTCATAACCGCCATCTTCGACAAAAGATAAAAACTCTTGGTTACTAACTAAAAATTTACTGGCCTGAAAATCAGCCACATCCGCTTGATGCTGGCCATATTCATTGTCCCAACCATAAACATCATCGTCATGATCTTTACCCAATAAAACCTTACCCGCCGGGATCGCCACCATCTTATTTTCTGGCGCTAATGATCTGGCTTGCCAAGGTCGCCAAGCATCATGATTTTGAACTAAATCTAATTGTTGTTGGCGTATAAGTACCGAGGATGTCTCAATATGAATTTGCTCATGTTCTATGCCCATAACAAGCGTCCACCATGGGTTTTCCCAATTAATCGGCAACGTTAGCGGTGCTTCATCAATGACCTTATTAATGAGTTCTTTAACTTGTTGTCGATACGCTTTCACTTCTGAAACGGGCGGCCAATCGTAATTAGCTTCATCCAAGTCATCCCAACTCATTTCATCAACACCAATAGCAAACATGGATTCAAATTTAGGATTAACGCGTTGCTCTACCAAACCGGCCAAGATCAGTTTATTAATAAAAAATGTCGCCGTATGGCCGTAATAGAAAATGAGGGGGTGGCGTAAAGGAATGGGTTGTTGATAAAAGGCCTGATCATTCTTTAAGGTTTCAAACAATGATTCATACAAATCAAATGTCTGATTAAAATAACCCGCTATCTGCTGACGTTTCTCATCAATATCACTACCGATAAGAATAGGCGTACGCAACTGACTTGTTATCGTCATTCATCATTCCCTTTTATTAAAATGTTGATACCCAATTCACTTGGAAATGCAAGTTTCAGAGTTTCAAGGAAAAGGTCAGGGCAAGGCCCAACATGCAGAAAATGACTAGTCCTTTTCAAATATTGGAACGTAGTACTGGCCTTTTCCTTGAACTCCCAGAGGGCAAGGTGATAAGCAGCCATCTTCTTCATTATAAAACCTTGAACTAGAATGACTAGTCTTACGTTTTTATACCTTAAATCTGACCACTTCTCATCTTGCTGAATCATGTATTTCCAAGTGATTTGGGTATAGTAGACGACTAAAGAACAACATTGTTGCAAAAAAGTTATCTATTTTTTTATTCGACTTGCTTTGCAATCCATGCCGTTTTTGCCGACAGCTCTACTGAACAGCTCCATTTGTAGGCAAGGTTAATGGTCTCAGCACACGCATATACACCATGGCCCTTCATTACTGTTATTTTATGGTTTTTTAATTGTTCTGCTACGGCATTGGGTGACAATTCAATATATTGATCATAAGGAATCGTAACCACGGGCACGATAGGAAAATAATATTGGCCTTCAAAATCAACCGGTATAAAATCGTTGCCATCTAATGTCATAGCAACTACATGTGGCCCATGGCTATGAAACACCGCACGTGCTGTTTCATTTTGACGATACACTTCAATATGCAAGGCAGCATCCAAGGATCCACCATGTTCTACGGTGCCATCAATATCAGCACAGATTAAGTCATCGGTTGTTAAAGTATCTGCACAACATCCCGTAGGTGTAACCCAGACCTTGTCATGAAAACGAAACGACGCATTGCCGCTATGTGAATCGTTACAACCATATTGACGTAACCAACGGTAATGTTCCACCAACTGTTGTTTATGTTGTTCTAAACTAAGCTGCATCGTTCTCACCTATTTGTTTTGTTACATGGCGTAACCACTGACCTGCCTGATTACGTTCATTTTCATAATCAACCGCCTTGGTGAACATCTCTTTGGCGGCAGCTAAATCATCAGTATAAAAATACGCCATGCCTAATAATAAACTAGCTGAGCCAATTTCTTTACCTGACAATTTTTGCAAACTCTGTGATAAAGGTTGCACCGCTTGTTGCCATTGCTCTAAAGCAATTAAAACACGACCATGTTTAAAGTCAGATTCACCACTGTCATCTAATTCTGCTACTTGTTGCAATACCGCTGCGGCTTTTTCTGCTTCTTTTGCCGCCAACCAACTGTCTGCTAAGCGGTTGAGATTGTCAAAATCTTGTGCAATGGTGCCTTTTTCTAAAGCATCATTGAGCAATTGGGCTGATTTAAACGGAATATGTAAATAACGATACATATCAGCCAAACTGACCAAGGTTTTGCCATCACCCAATTCCAAACGTTGTGACAACATGCGCACTGCCAAGGCGGTAAAGTCTTTATTTTGCTGTAAATACAACGCTGTTAACTGATTCCAGTAGTTTTTCTGATAGGGATATAAAGTAATCAACGTTTCTAATACTGTAATCGCCGCCTTATATTGCTTTAATTCCAAATGGGCAGATAACAAAAGTTGGTACCAACCTTCATTGGCTGATTTATCTTGGTCAATTGCCGTGCTGATATGTTGGACCACTTGCTTATAATTCTGCACTCGATAATACGCACTGGCTAATAAAACATAAGCGCTTGTCGGTGGTGAAGCTTCCGCTTTTAACCACGCTTCTAACATTAACAGCCCTTCTTTATATTGCTCGTCAGCTAACAATAACTGGGCTAAATTGTATTGTAAATTATGGCTAACCTTGGCTGGCAACGCGCCTGAATCTAAAGCCGACTGAAAAAACTCCGTTGCTTTTTTATATTGCTCCTGCGAGGAAAATAAATAACCTAGGGTTTGTTGTACTACTGCTTTTTCATAAGGTCTGTCAGCGACTCTTTTCAGTAAATCGTTTAATTGTTTTTCTGCTTGCTGATAATTATCTGCTGCGATAAGTTCTTGCGTGACATTCAACGCTTTATAAGTTTTTTCCGTTAATAGATATTGCGTATCTTGTTCGGCAGCAATCGCTTGCCCGAAGCACAATAAAAATAATAGCAAAGGAATTTTTAGTGAGTTTATCGTCATCATTATTTTGCCAGTTTAAACTCGATTTCTTGTGTAGCTTGACGTTCAACCGGCTCACCGCCTTCAATCTTAGCTTTGAACTTCCATTTTAATATTGCCTTTAACGCTGCTTTATCAAAGACATTTTCTGGTGTTGCTTTAACCACCTGAGGATCACGCACTCGACCATCTTTAGTAATAGTAAATGATACTGTCACCACACCTTCAATACCTCGGCGAGATGCCGCTCTTGGATAACGGGGTGGAATGCGAACCAAAGGAATAACTTCATCATCCAGACTTAGTGCCATTGTTGGTGTTGCAGGAGCAACCGGCGCTTGAGGACCTGTTGCAAAATCACCAATATAAGCGCCACCTGCAATATTTAGCGGCACATCAATTCGAGGAATATCTAATTTTGGTGTTGGCGCTTTTGGTTTAGTAGCTTGTGGTGCAGGTGCTTCTGGTGGTGGTGGCGGTTTTTTCGGTGGCGGTGGTTTTTTAGGCAATTCGCGTTTTTTAGTTTCTGTTGTGGTGTCACGTTTCAAACGCACAAAATCTAATAAATGAATATTTTCCGTCACACGACGTTCGATACTTTTTGCTGATGTCATTTGTTGCATCAAGGTAAACAAACCCAAGTTCACCAATATTGCTAACAATAAACCTACCGTTAATCGCATCTATATCGAATCCTAATCGCGTTGAGCTGCGATAGAAACATTAGCTACACCCGCTAATCGTGCTTGATCCATGACTTCAATCAATAAACCCGTTTTGGCTTCTTTATCCGCCAAAATGATCACCGAACCTTCTGGATTTTCAGCGTGCATACGCTCAACATTAGCGCGCACAGCTCGACGATCTACCTGCCGTTTATCCATCCATACTTCACCATTAGGTGTGATGGAAATCAGAATATTGGCTAATTCTTTTTTGACTGCTGTTTTTGCCGAAGGACGACTAACATCAACTCCAGTTTCTTTTGCAAAGGTGCTGGTTACAATAAAAAAGATCAATAAGATAAACACCATATCAATCAACGGTGTCATATTAATTTCAGCTACTGCGCCACTTTGGCGGCGTGAATGTCGGTTTCTCATAATCTATTCCTCAGGAGTCTCAAGTTTTGAGCTTCCTTAATCTCTTCGTAACGCATCGGCAACATTGTGCACTTCACGATTCACCGTTTGTTCGAGTTGTGTAATGAAATACAAACCCGACAACGCCGTTAATAAACCACCCATCGTGGTAATCAATGCCAACGATATTCCGCCAGCCATACCGCGGGCATTACCAGTGCCAAATACAGTCATTACATCAAAGGTTTGAATCATGCCATCCACCGTGCCTAACAAACCCAACATAGGCAGGGCCACGGTCAAGGTACGAATGGACATTAAATAACGTTTTAAGGCCATCGAATTTTTGGTGATCATGCCTTGGCGAATTTGATGTGCAAACCAACTTCGGCGATCAGTTCGATCCTGCCATTGTTCAATGACCGCTTTTATTTCACGTGGATGTAAAAAATAAATAAAGACATAACGTTCAATAATCAACGTCCACATCAATAATGAGGCAAACAAAATCAGCCACAATACGGTGCCGCCGCTTTCTAGCAACAGCCGGATTTGAAATAAATTATTTGTCAGTAGTTCCACTTTGCTTTTCCGCATTGTGGGCAACAATCGCAGCACTTTCTTCATCAAGAATTTGCACTAGACGATTACTTTTGCTTGATAAGGCACTGTGTATCAACAAGATTGGAATCGCCACAGCCAAACCTAACTCAGTCGTCACCAAGGCTTGTGATATACCACCAGACATTAATTTCGGATCACCGGTACCAAACAAGGTAATCGATTGGAAGGTTTCAATCATGCCCGATACCGTACCTAATAAACCTAACATCGGTGCTATCGCGGCCAATATCGCTAAGGTGATTAAACCACGTTCAATTTTCGGGATTTCTCGTAAGATTGCTTCGTCTAATTTTAGAGATAAGGTTTCAACATCTTGTGATAATTCATCACTATAAACAGACAAGATTCTGCCTAAAGGATTATTTAAATTTATGTCAGTTTGTTTTTGTTGTTTGGCAACGCCCTGTCCAGTAATGGTTAAGAAAACAAACCTGATACTGGCAATGACTAAACCAATAAACCCTAAACCAAGAATAATAAAACCGATCCAACCACCTTGTTGAATGCGTTCTTTTAAAGTAGGTGACTGAACTAACAAAGCCATGATCGCACCACGAGTTGGGTCAATCACAGTTGCTTGCAAAGAGTCTGTTTCTGAGGATTCAAAATCAGCAGCTAATTGTTGCAGGCGATCAACCGGTTGGCGGCTCAGTTCAACTAAGTTGCCTGTTTCTGGCAAAAAGCGTAAAAACTGACCATCACTAAATGCTGAAAATACACCGATACGTGTCACGTCACGTTGTTCTAACTCACCCGAAGCAGAAATAATCGGCAATGATTGTTTCACCACTTTGCCCGATGCGGTCATTTCTTCTTGTAACATTAACCAAAACTGTCTTAACTCATCAATGGTCGGCTGTTGTTTGCGTTCAGCTAAGTTCGATAAAAATCCACTTCTGTTTGGCAACTCAATCGAGGTCATTGAACTTTCCAAAACGCCACGACTATCATTGGCCATTTGGCGAGCTGTGCCAAATAATTCACCTAATGAACCCGACTTTTCTGTTAATAAGGTTTCTTGCTCAGCCAAACCTTTTTCGTAGTCTTGAAAAGTTTGATTAAGTAGTTTTGTACGTTGTTCTTCACGAAGCAGCTGTGCTTTGGCTTCTTCTAATAAACGTGATTGATTATCACGCTCAGTTACAAACTCCGCTTCACGTAATTTATTTTGCTGTTGCTCTAAAATTCGTTCGCGTTTGACCTGTTTCAAAAGTTCATCAAGGTTTGCCGGTTTTTCCGCGGCCTGAACAGCACAACATACTGATAACAATAATGATATTAATAATATTTTCATTGTGCAGCCCCCACCGTGTGGATCGGCAACACTAATAAATCAGGTGGTAATTGTTTTAAAGCCACTTTTAAACCCTGTGCAATAGGCTGCAAATAATCGCTTGATAACCTTTGCCATTGGCCTGTTTTTGAATCCCAAATTCCTGCTTCCAAACCATCTAAAGTCAGATAATACAAACTAACTCGACCGATCCTCAGAAAATCTACCGTGCGAATACTTTCATCAATGGTTATTTCAGCTTGATACGCTTCAATGGTGCGACCATATTCAGTTTCAACTTGATATGCTTCAAGAATACGACGATATTTTTCAGCCAAGGTCACATCCGCGCGACTCATTAATGTTTGTAACTGAACAACCCGTGTTTGTCTTTCTTCAGGCAAAAAAGGAATATCTAACTCAACAAACTGTGCCATCACTTCAATCATTTTGATCATCAACGGCACGATATCGCGTTGCGTGCTTTCAATATTCTTTAATTGCTGAGCAATCGAATCCAACTCTTTTTTCTGTGATCCCACCAAGGTATCTAACTGATCGTTATAAGCTCGAAGACTTTCTGTCTGAGCTAAAACATTGCGATATTCAGCCAACATTTGCGTGGTTTCATCAGCCAAATTATCAACATGTTGCTGTGACTCTTGGGCAGCGATATCCGTCTTAACTTGCGTTTCGATTGCATGTTCTAAGTTTTCAGCATAGCTAGGCAATGCTGACAACATACTAAACGCAAGGCCTATCAGCCAAACCCGTTTAAGATTGCTGTTCTTTTGCATAAAATAATTTTCCATTTGAGTATGGTGAGTTTTATATCAAACGATATAAATGACATCCAAAACCGAATGGGCATTCTACCAAGAAAGCAGCTAGCAGGTAACAATGCAAAAGCTAATCATCAATAAGGGGAATAATTCATACCCTTAAACAATCAAAACTTTCCTCTTCCACACAATCAAACAACTAACAATTAATCCCCACAACAAAATTTGCACAAGCCTAAAAAGTCTTATACTGTTCAAACCATGATTTAAGGATAAATATCATCATGGAAGACTACAAAACAACAGTGCTACGTGTTTTATCTTTTTTGCTTAACAGCAAAGTTAGATTGATCAATCTGCACTTGTCTATTTTCCGTTCTCTCTCATCCACAATATTCAGCACCGTTCCCAACACAATTGAAAAGCTAACCCCATTAGTTTTATTAATAGGACTCTCGATTACTAATATCGCTCTAGCCGATCCCAAGGACGATTTTGTTACTGTATGGCGAACAGAAAAGGCCAATGAAGTTATCACTATTCCGACAATTGGGAAAGGCTATAACTATGATGTTGATTGGGATAATGATGGTGAGTTTGAACAAACCAGTATCACTGGCGATGCCTCACATAAATATGCTGAAACCGGCGACCACACCATTAGGATTCAAGGTGATTTCCCTCGTATTTATTTAAATAACGGATCAGAAAGTGCCAAGATAAGGTCTGTCGAGCAATGGGGTTCTGGTCAATGGACATCAATGGCTTCAGCTTTTTATGGCGCTAAATATCTAGTGATTAATGCCACCGATGTACCAGACTTATCTGCAGTAACCGATATGAGTCATATGTTTAGTGAAGCAACGATGTTTAATCAAAACATTAATACTTGGGATGTTAGCAGAGTAAGTGATATGAGCGAGATGTTCCGTAACACTATCAAATTTAATCAACCTCTCAATAACTGGGATGTCAGTAATGTAACAAATATGACCGCTATGTTTATGGGTGCAGACAGCTTTAATCAAGAGATTAACAACTGGAATGTCAGCAATGTAACAAATATGAGTCATATGTTTTTCGCTACCTACGTTTTTAATCAGCCTCTTGATAATTGGAATGTTGGCAAGGTTACTAATATGGCTGAAATGTTTAGACTTGCAGAGGCTTTCAATCAGCCTCTTAGTGATTGGGATGTTAGTAATGTAACTAATATGGATGTTATGTTTTCAGATTCTATTTTTAACCACCCACTTAACAATTGGGATGTCAGCAGCGTAACAACCATGGTGGGGATGTTTTATTATGCTAAAAATTTTAATCACCCGCTGAACAAGTGGAATATCAGTAATGTAACGGATATGCGCGCGATGTTTAAATATGCAACTGAATTTAACCAACCCATAAATAATTGGGATGTCAGTAATGTAACAGATATGAGTTTTATGTTTTACAACGCTAACAATTTCAATCAGGCACTTAATAACTGGGACGTGAGCAATGTAAAAGATATGAGTGAAATGTTTAACGTTGCTAAATCTTTTAACCAGCCATTGAATAATTGGGATGTCAGCAATGTCACCAATATGACTGAGATGTTTTCAAATGCACACTTCTTTAATCAGTCACTTGATAGTTGGGATGTTAGCAATGTAACGGATATGAGGGGAATATTTTCAGATGCATATTTCTTCAATCAGCCTTTGAATAACTGGAATGTCATCAATGTAACAAATATGAGTTTTATGTTTTGGTCTGCTGTTAACTATAATCAGCCTCTTGATAATTGGAATGTTGGCAATGTGACGGATGTGTCCGCTATGTTTATGGGTGCAGACAGCTTTAATCAAGAGATTAACAACTGGAATGTCAGTAATGTAGAGAGTATGAGGAGTATGTTTAGAAAAACGGCTAGCTTTAACCAACCTCTTAACAGCTGGAATATTCGTAATGTAGAAAATATGTGCAGCATGTTTGATGGTGCCACTGCGTTCAATCAAGATATTGCTGGCTGGAATGTAGAGCCTTGTGAAGTACGCAAGAAAAAAAACAAAGGACTACCCTGCCCTAAACCAGTAGAAGATCAATAGGACTTCATCAATTGATTTACTTGTTAAAGATAACGATAGTAGGCTCAAGCAAATTCTTGCCACATTCTCTGCACTGTTTATATACAGAAACATTGACAGCATTCCATATAAGGAATACATTCCACATAAGGAATAATCAATGACTATTAATGTCGAATATACCAATGAATTTGGTCACTGGTGGAAAGATCTAACTGAAAGCGAACAGGACGATACAACAGCTATTGTTGAGTTATTGATGGAAATGGGGCCTGATCTGCGATTTCCTCATTCATCTGGTATTAATGAGTCAAAACATAGCCACATGAGAGAATTACGTATCCAATCTGGTGGTAAGCCTATTAGGGGTTTATATGCATTTGACCCAACACGCTCTGCCATATTGCTTATTGGTGGTGACAAGACAGGTAATAATCGCTTTTATAAAGAATATATTCCTGTCGCTGACAGTCTTTACGACAAACATACTGAACAATTAAAAAAGGAGGGCTTGATAAAATGAGTGGTCGAAATTCTTTTAACGAGCTAACAAAAACTATATCGCCCGAACGCCGTGCTTATATTGAGGAACGTAAAATAGAGCTGCGTGAAGAAATGGAATTAGCTGAGTTGCGTCAAGCTATCGGTATGTCTCAAGAAGCGATGGCTAGACAGCTTGAAGTGCTACAACCTGCTATTGCCAAGCTGGAAAAACGTAATGACATTCGTATCAGTAGTCTTCGAAAGATGATTGAAGCTATGGGTGGCTCCTTAGAAATTAAAGCTCATTTTCCTGATGGCGATGTATCAATAACGAATTATCATGGTGTCTAACTAATCATCTGGCAAAGCAAATACGGTGAATACTCCTCCTAATTGAGTAAAAGCACCTAATGTTCTGAACAAACTTGGATACCAGCCAGATGTTTCAGAGTAGTTCGGCTCAAGATAATCATCGCCTAATGACGGTGTAGCCAACTCAATACCAACCCAGCCACCAATGCCCGACAATACTCCGATATATTGTTTGCCGTTATAAGTCCATGTATTAATGTTGCCAATAATGCCGGAAGGTGTTTTTAGTTTGTATAACTCCCTTCCCGTTTTTGCATCCACTGCTTTTAAATGACCTTCTACCGTGCCATAAAATACAACATTACCTGCCGTTGCCAAAGAGCCTGACCAAACGGGAAACGGCTCCTTGATTGACCACTTAATTTTGCCCGTAGTCACATCAAACG
>ENA-ORXI01000204-ORXI01000204.1-sediment-metagenome-genome-assembly--contig:-NODE-204-length-47348-cov-10.964566_pt1 | contig 47348 bp, 46 predicted proteins | sample MGYA00237861_ERZ511468 | MGnify/ENA primary metagenome ERZ511468 (study PRJEB26299, sample SAMN06266213) | sediment metagenome | isolation source: Hudson Canyon methane seep mesocosm | place...
AATGGAAAATGAGAAAATTTCAAAAAATTCAGTAAAATTTCTTTTACTGAAATATTTCTAACTTAATCAGAGATTCCTTAAGTAAATATTTTTTGTAAGAAAGCAGAGATATTAACATTCAATTTCAATCGGTAGGTCATATCGAGTTACCTTGGCATTAATGATGAGTGATGGTATTTATCTGATATATCAGTGCTTGACGCTGGCGCGTCTATACCAAAGTTCCCACGTGACACGTGGGAACAAGCTGAAAAAACACAACATTTTCTGGTTCCCACGCGCTGCGTGGTAACCTCATAAGGACGCGCCCGCGTCATGCACAAAAACTTTAGAATTTCAGCTCGGTAGGTTGATGTATGAAGTGGAACATGTAATTTCAAGGCAATATATATTGTTTTTTCATCACCTAACCTGCCGTGCTTAAGTTCTTATTATTCAAATACTCGACTCACCGTTGCATAGCTCACACCGAAAATGCCTCTGTCATTAAATTGCAGACAGAGGCTAATCGATAAAATTTATTATTTACACGCCAAGAATAGCATCAAATAACTCCTGACTTATATATTGTGGCTTGTATTCTTTACCTTGTTCTTGCAATAGGCCGATAAAAGCTCGTAAGTGATTTTTTGAACCTTCGAGTAAGTTTTCATAGGTTGTTTTAAGTGCAATATTTTCAGTTTCTTTAATTGCCTCGGTTAAGTCATAGATATCCAGGTCTTCAATTGTTGCTCCTACTTCAAGGGCATCAATATAGGACTGGTTACCTTTATCAACTAATTCATTATATAAGTGTTGCAGTTCTTCTATAGAAAATTCACCTGTTTCAGGATAAGCAGGGTCGCTTAGACCAAATGTATTTATTTTCTTCAACAATGCATCCATATGCCTTTGCTCTGAGCTTGCAATATTACTGAAGACAGGCTGTCCCCAGGAGACACTCATTGCCAAATAGACATCTCTGGCTAGCTTTTCTTCCTCACGCATCCATAATAAAGTTGTTTCTTGTTCTGCATCTAATAGAGTGACAACAGTTTGTCGATTTTTAGGACCAGAACCACGACCTCCCTTTGCTAAAACGATAGTGGGCGAGATAAAAGATAGTGTTAAAAGTAATACGATTGTTTTGCTTATTGTGTTCATAATAATCACCTTGCTTAATTTAAATGATACTTAAACCCAGATTCTTATTATCTGGCGACTACAGTATTCATGGAGGATGTTGCTCTGTTGTTGTTTTGATTCATCTCGCGGCGTTGCTGTTGAGTTGAGTTCTGCTGATTCCGCGATGAATCTTGCTGATGAGTTCTTGATTGTTGGCGCTTCATCTCACCAGAACCAGAACCAGAACCAGAACCATTACCTTGGCGCTGGCTTCCACCTTGGCCTTTCCCTGCGGCTTGAATAGACAGGGAGCTAACAGTTAATAAGATGACTAGAGTATTAATTAATATGGTTTTCATGATTTTTCTCCTATTACAATGACTGATATGTTATTTTTCCATCTCAACAGTCGATACATTTATGCGGAATGTTTCATGGCAGCCCTTGCAACGATCAAGAGTTTGCGCTAATTGTTGTAAAGTATGTTTTGGGTTTTTAAGTGTTTCAGCATCATCTGCTATCTTGTCAAAATCCTGGTGTACCGCCATACCAAGAACCCTGAATGACTTTGGAAGTGCAGAACGTAATTCAATTTCAGGTTTTTTCTTCATACTCATCCCAAAGGGTCTGGCATGTTGAGAAACGGCATTCATATCATCAGTTGCCAGCGCTTTTACAATGGCCTGAGTCGCTGATAACATCCCTCTCATTTCGGTTAAAACATGTGCTTGCTGTTGTTGGTTAAGGTTGAGGGCTTGTCGTTTATCAAACTCATTGGCGACAGCATTAAAACTCATCAACCCTAATGCTAGAATGGATAATTGATTTAAAAACAGCTGACGTTGAAAGAAAGGCTTGCTGATAGACTGGCTTTTAGGTAATTTGTACATGATCGACTCAATATTAGTATGTGTTAATACTATTGTAGTCAGAAGATATTTCATTTGCTTTTCTAAACCGTAACAAATTGTTTCAATTTGTTTCAAAGATTAAAAAGGACAATCATTTTGAAAAAAGAGACAGAAGACGGTTTAAAACATTTTTTAATTATTGATGATGATCCAGGTTTGCGGGAGCTAGTGGTCGACTACCTTGAGGGAAGCGGATATAAAATTACCGCAGCGGCTGATGGCAATCAGATGAGAACGATTTTAGCCAAACAACAGATTGATTTGCTGATTCTTGATTTAATGCTTCCTGGTGAAGATGGTTTAAGTTTGTTGCGTTGGACACGCGAACACAATGGCCCGCCTGTTATTATTGTATCTGCCAGAGGCGATGAGGTCGATCGTATTGTGGGGCTGGAAATGGGGGCGGATGATTATCTGGCCAAACCTTTTTCTCCTCGTGAATTACTGGCTCGGGTGAGAGCTGTATTACGGCGGACAGGGACAAGTGAAGTGACACCTGTACTTATGACCCAGGATTTTGGTCCATTTCGATTACATCATGATAACCATGCATTGATGCGAGGGACTGAAGAGATTCCTTTAACAGCAGGAGAATATAACTTGCTGCGTGTTTTTTTGGAGCACCCCAATAAAGTCTTGTCACGAGATCACTTAATTAGTTTATTAAAAGGTTATGAACGCTCGCCTTATGATCGCAGTATCGATATAAGGGTGACCCGATTACGTCGAAAAATTGAGCCACAGACAGATAAGCCTATTTATCTTAGAACTGTCTGGGGCGAAGGCTATTTGTTTGCACCCGACAGTAAGGAAACGGTATGAAAATAAAGACATCTCTTTTTAGTCGTACTGCTGTAACGGTGGCAGCAGGGCTTGTTGTTTTTCAGCTAGTTTCAGGCATAGCCATTGCTTTAAATATTATTATTCCTCTTGCGCAACGATCAGCGGATGACTTGGCTATTATGCTTGTATGGTCAGCGCGAACCTGGCATGGGTCTTCAGTACAGCAAAGATTAGAGTTTGAGCAAGAGCTACAAACTATTCATGGCTTGAGAGTCAGTGTAGTGAATCAACCATTAGAGGAAAGCTCAAAGACCTATCCTTATCTCTATTTTCTAAGGATTGCATTGAATAAACATTTGCCTGATAAGCAACAATTGCGTTTGAGTGCTGATGCACGGGAGCATTTTCAAGTAGAGTTTCAACAGCAAGGTCAGTTGATTCACTTTGATTTTTCTAATGCTATTTTGGGGCCAAGGCCTGTTGTTGCATTGGCCTGGACCTTGTCTGCTGGTATTTTGGCAACTCTAATTATTACCTGGTTTCTAGCAAGGCGAATTACTGCTCCAGTTGGACGGTTAGTTCAGGCTGCCAGACATATTGGCCAAGGTGAACAGCCTCAGAAATTACCTGAAACAGGCGGTAGAGAATTGGCTGAGTTAGCACAGGTTTTTAATCATACATCACAACAATTGCATGCCCGGCGTGAAAATCAAAAAACCTTGTTGTCAGGTATTTCTCACGACCTTCGCAGTCCATTGGCAAGAATGAAAATGGCATTAGGGCTATTGGCCGAGCAGCAGTCATCAGCACTAGTTAATCGGATGGAATACGATATTGCAGAAATTGACACATTGATTGGAGCTCAACTGGAGTTGGCTCGTGCAGAAGAACAAGAAGCTACAGAAATAACAGATATTGAACAGTTATTAAATGACTTAATTGATGCTGCAGAGGCTCGTGAACCTGGTCGATTATATTTGCGTACGGCTTCAAGGTGCGCCATTAGTGTCGCGCCTGTATCATTGCGTCGTTGTCTTGATAATCTGATCAATAATGCTTTGCGATATAGTGACCAAAAGAAGGTTGAAGTTATTTGCAGGCGTTTTTCTTCAGCAGTGTGTATCAGTGTACGTGATCGAGGACCTGGAATTGCTGAAGATCAATTTGAAAATGTATTTCGTCCTTTTTTTCGAATTGAGTCTTCTCGGAACCGTTCAACGGGAGGGAGTGGCTTAGGGCTAGCGATTACCCGACAATTAGCGGAAACGCATGGATGGAAGGTAGCTTTTAAAGCCCGAAGAGGAGGCGGACTTAGTGCCTGGCTTATTATTGGGGTGCCACCTAAAGCAGAGTAAGCAATGGGGTATTTTCGTTAAGGTGATAATCTAATACCAATGCCAATACCATCAACGGCTCTTTGTTTGTCTGCTTCTTCTTCTAATTTAGAAATCATTTTCCCTTTTATTTGTACAGCATCATCCTTTTTAATTTTTTTATTTGCAAAAAGGTCAGGTAAATACATTGGTATTTTTGTTGTCGATGAATGATTCGAAGTTGTTGTTTCTCTAAACTTGGCAGGTACAGACAAATCAAGCTCTGGCTGTTCTGTTGACTCTTCTTCTTTTTCTATAATTTTAGGTTTAGGTTTAGGTTTAGGTTTAGGTTTAGGTTTAGGTTTAGGTTTTTTCTTTTTAACAATTTTTTTTGTCTGTTTGACTAAAACGGGTGGATTTATAGTCTGTGCCATGACTTTTTCTGACTCAATAAAAACCTTTTCAGGGGACTTGGCTATTTTGTTATTGACTACTGGGTCTTCGCATCCACTAATTAAAATAGTGAGTGGAATGAATAGAGGTACGATATGATTTTTCATTCACTTTACCCAGAGAGGTGTGCTTTGAAAACTCATTCTATCCCTTAATGTTTTAGAATCAAATAGGCAATGGCAAGGTAAGATGAGATTCATTGTATTAGCAGTTTTGAAAGCTTAGAGGTTTTATCACGTTTAGTTACTGGATTCTGCTATTGATTGGGCATGATTTTTTATAAACTCAGTGAATTGAGCAACAACTAAAGGTTTACTGAAAAAATAGCCCTGGTAATTGCTACAGCCAAAACCTGATAGATAGGCTAATTGCTGATCAGTTTCCACACCTTCGGCAATTAGGTTTAAGTCCATGCTTTTTGCCATAACAATAATTGCTTTTACAATGGCTTCATCTGTTGAGTTTTCAACAAGTCCTCGGACAAATGATTGATCAATTTTTAGTTGATCAAAAGGCAGTCGCTTAAGATAGGTTAATGATGAAAATCCTGTGCCAAAATCATCAATAGAAAAGCTAAATCCAGTTTGTTTTAAAATATTCATTTTATCTATCGCTTCTTCAAGATTGCCTAAAAAGACACCTTCTGTAACTTCTAATGTGATTTTATCTGGTGCTACATTTTGTGCGTTAACGGTATGAATAATCATTGAAACAAAATCAGCATGGTGAAACTGTTTAGCACTGATATTTATAGCAATATGGGGTAAGGAAATCTGTTGTTTTTCCCATATTTTTATCTGTTGGCAAACAGTATTGATAAGCCATTGCCCAATTGAAATGATTAGGCCTGTCTCTTCTGCTATAGAAATAAAGTCAACAGGAGAAATTGATCCTAGCTCAGCATTTTTCCATCGAATTAACGCTTCTGCACCAACAATCTTATTATTTTCTGATAATTGTGGCTGGTATTGAATGGTTAGTTCGTCATTTGCTATTGCGGTACGAAGATTTCTTTCTATGTGTAATCTTGCATCGGCAGCTTCTTGCATGATTTCCTGATAAAAGCGGAAAGTATTTCTTCCTGCTTCTTTGGCTTGATACATCGCGGTATCAGCTCTTTTTAGCAAAATTTCAGCAGTTTCGTCAATGCCAGAATAAAAAGTAATACCAATACTTGTGGAAACAAAAAGCTCGTATTCATGGATTAAAAAAGGTTTATTAATTTCATTGATGATTTTTTCCGCAATGATATTAGCTTGTTCAACTAAGTCGGTTTTAATGCCATCTTGGGCACTCACTAAAATAATAAATTCATCCCCACCTAAGCGAACGGCTGTATCAGTCTTTCTTAGTAAAGACTGTAAACGCTGGGCCGTTTCAATAAGTAAAAGATCACCGACAGAGTGACCAAGTGAATCGTTGATATATTTAAAGCGGTCGAGATCCAGGAAAAGTAGTATGCCCGCACGGTGGTAGCGTGATGCAACATAGAGCTCATGCTCAAGTCGATCATATAACAAGCGTCTGTTAGGTAGATTGGTTAACGGATCATAAAAAGCTAGTTTTTCAATCTCCTTTTTGGCTGACTTGAATTCTGTGATGTCAGAAAAAAACGAAATATAATGGGTTATTTCCCCTTGTTCATTGCATACTGCAGAAACAGTTTGCCATTCGGGGAAAATTTCTCCATTTTTACGCCGATTCCATATCTCACCACTCCATTTTCCTTGGTTATTTATGTTATGCCAGAAATCCTTATAAAAATTAATGTCTTGTTTGCCAGAGCTTAATATTTTTGGTGTTTTACCAATCACATCAGCTTCTGTATAGCCCATAATTCGAGTAAAGGCTTTGTTGATACGAATAATGTTTTTGTTGGCATCGGTAACTAATATTGCTTCATGTGTCTGGAAGGCAATGGCAGCAATTGATAAATCTTCTTCATTCCTCTGTAAGGTGTGTACCATTTGTCTGAAACGAAGCATATGAGGAATAATGAGCGCGACCGTTAACACCAGAATGACAACGATACTAATTATTGCTGATAGTACCGATGGATTAACACCTGAAAGGAGATGCTCAGAATGATTAGGGATAAAAATAACCGCATACATTGCCGTATAGTGCATGCCAGAGACAGCAAGCCCCATGATTAAGGCACTGAGACTTTGTTTTTTATTAATAAATTGATATTTATCTTGCTGAGTCGCTTCATGCTGTATTTTTAATGCGATGGTGGCTAGTATCACCGCAACAACGAGAGATAGTATAAAAGTGGGGGTTAGGTAGGCCATATGGGCATTAAGCTCCATAGCTGCCATGCCAACATAATGCATGATCCCAATACCAGAGCCCATGAATAGACCACAGAAAAGCAATCGTTTAAGGTCAAAATCTGTGTTGTTCTGACTCATTAGCCATAACACCACAATACTGGCTAAAATGGCGGGTACTATTGAGATTATGGTAAGGTTAAGATTGTATGAAACTGGAATGGGTAGTTGTAATGCTAATGAGCCAATAAAATGCATAGCCCAAATTCCCATGCCCATTGATGTAGCACCAAATACAATCCACAGCGTTTTCTGTGTGCGATGGCGGCAGGAGTGAATTCGTTCAGTTGTACCAAATGCAGTGAACGAAGAAATAATAGCAATGATGACAGATAACGTAACCAGATAAATATTATAGTTTTTATCTAGAATATCCAGGGGAAGCAGAGATGAGTCAATAAAGTTCACAGTGGGACGAGGTTGTCTTGCCAATATAGACTTAAAGAATAGCTTATTTTTTTAAATATTGCTTTAGATTTCTTTAGCTTGTAATTATTTGTAAAAGCCTTTTATTCACTTGATTAAGAGAAGGGGCTCTGTCTAAATCGAGTGAGAGCCCGTTCAGTTTACATAGCAAAAAGTTCTCGCATTTTTTTACCTGGATAATCAGCTCTCATAAATGCTTCGCCTACTAGAAAAGTAAAAATATCATTGTCCAGCATCAGTTGTACATCTTCCTGAGTATGAATACCACTTTCTGTAATAATCAAACGATCTGCTGGAATGGCTTGTTTTAACTCTAAGGTTGTTTGCAAAGAGGTTTCAAATGTTCTCAAGTTACGGTTGTTGATACCAATTAATGGAGTATCTAGCTTTAATGCACGTTCTAACTCTTCTGCATTATGCGTTTCTACTAATACATCCATACCCAGGCTAGATGCTGTCTCAGCCAGTTCATGCATTTGCGGGTCTTCAAGCGCAGCAACGATCAGTAAAATACAATCAGCACCTAATGCACGAGACTCATGAATTTGATAAGAATCAATCATAAAGTCTTTTCTTAAAATTGGCAGAGGGCATTTTTCTCTTGCCATTTGCAAATAAGCTTCTGAACCCTGAAAAAAGTCTTTATCGGTCAAAATAGATAAACAGGTGGCACCGTTCATGGCATAATCCTGAGCAATTTCGATTGGCTTAAAGATTTCTCTTATCACCCCTTTGCTCGGTGATGCTTTTTTTATTTCGGCAATAACCGCGGGTTTTTTAGTTTGCGCTTTGCTTTGTAATGCTGCTGCAAAACCTCTGGGGTTTTCAATACCACTGGCAATTTCTTTTAACACATCAACGGGGGTGCGTTGTTTACGATTAGCTATTTCTTCAGCTTTTCTATCTAGAATTTTTTTAAGAATATCGGGAGTATCGGTCATTTTTGAATTAAGAGTGTTAAATTAAAACAAGGCTTGTAGAGAGATTAAATGCAACCTCTCTACGATTTCTTTATTTGTTTGAATAAGCAATTAAAGCATTAAATTTTTCTAATGCGCTGCCATTTTCGATAACTTGCAGTGCTTTTTTAATTCCTTCATCCAGTGTTGCAGTCAGATTGGCGGCATAAATGGCTGCACCTGAATTGAGGGCGACAATGTCTTTTGCTGCGCCTGCTTGATTATTTAGCACAGATTTAAGCATGGCTAAACTCGATTCAGGGCCGTCAACTGCTAATGATTCCAGGCTAGATCGCTGTAAACCAAATTGTTCAGGTGTGATTTGATAGCTTGATACTACCCCGTCTTTTAATTCAGCAATATTAGATGCGGAAGCAATGCTAATTTCATCTAAACCATCTTCAGCGTTAACAACTAAAACATGTTGGCTGCCTAATCTTTTAAGAACTTGCGCTAAAGGCTCAACCCAGTCGGTAGAAAAAACACCAATGAGCTGATTAACTGTTCCTGCAGGGTTGGATAAAGGGCCTAATAAATTAAAAAGGGTTCTGACTCCCATTTCTTTTCTAGGGCCAATGGCATATTTCATTGCGCCATGATGCTTAGGGGCAAACAAAAAGCCTACGCCAATTTCATTGACAGATTGAGCGACTTGATCCGCTGACAAATCCAGATTAACACCTGCTGCCTCAAGTACATCGGCACTACCTGAGCTACTGGATACAGAGCGATTACCATGTTTAGCAACTTGTCCGCCCGCTGCGGCGACGACAAAGGAACAGGTTGTAGAAATGTTAAAAGTGTTGGCTCCATCGCCTCCAGTACCACAGGTATCTATAATATGCTTTCCTGAAACAGGTACTTTACTGGCAAGTTCTCGCATAACACTAGCAGCTGCAGCAATTTCATCGATACTTTCACCCTTGCAACGTAAGGCAATAAGGAAGCCACCGATTTGTGCATCTGTTGCACCACCTGTCATGATGAGATTCATTACATCACGCATTTCATCACTAGTTAAGTCTTGTTTATCTAGTAGTTTATTAAGAGTTTGTTTTATGTTCATGCTGTAGTCTTACAAAGCGTAATCGTTAACGATCCAAAAAGTTACGTAACATATCATGACCATGTTCAGTCAAAATGGATTCGGGGTGAAATTGAACACCTTCAATATCCAGCTGTTTATGCTTAACGCCCATAATTTCATCAATGTTTCCTGATTCATCCTGAGTCCATGCTGTTATTTCTAAACAATCTGGAAGCGTTTGCTGGTCAATAACTAACGAGTGGTAGCGCGTTGCAATAAAAGGGTTGTTTAAGCCTTTAAAAACACCTGAATCATGATGATAAACTGGAGAGGTTTTACCATGCATAATACTTTTGGCATGCACAATATCTCCTCCAAATGCATTGCCAATACTTTGATGGCCTAAGCAAACACCTAAGATTGGTAATTTTCCAGCAAATTTTAAAATGGTGTCTACAGAGATGCCCGCTTCTTTGGGGGTACAAGGCCCTGGGGAAATAACTATTTTATCAGGGGATAATGCAGAGATATCTTCAACAGTGACTTCATCATTACGCACAACGGTGACGTCTGCGCCTAATTCGCCAAAATATTGCACTAAGTTATAAGTAAAGGAGTCGTAATTATCGACCATGACCACTTTTACGCTCATGATTTCTCTCCTTCTAGTCCTGCTTCTGCCATCGCGACTGCACGGAAAATCGCACGTCCTTTATTCATTGTTTCATCCCATTCATTTCTAGGAATTGAATCATAAACAATACCTGCCCCTGCTTGAATATGGAGTATTTTATCTTTTATTACTGCGGTTCTAATGGCAATGGCGGTATCCAGGTTTCCTGACCAGGAAATATAACCAACAGCGCCAGCATAAACACCCCGTTTAACGGGTTCCAATTCGTCAATAATTTCCATTGCTCTGATTTTAGGTGCGCCACTGACGGTACCAGCAGGGAATGTAGCGGCTAATACATCAAAGGCATCTTTACCTTCCTGTAAATCACCGATGACATTGGATACGATATGCATGACATGGGAATATCGCTCAATAATCATTTTATCGGTGAGTTTAACGGTGCCTATTTTTGAGACTCTACCCGCATCGTTACGTCCTAAATCAATTAACATAAGGTGTTCAGCTAATTCTTTAGGGTCTGCCAGTAATTCTTTTTCTAAATCATTGTCCTGCTCAGGTGTTGAACCACGAGGGCGCGTGCCAGCAATAGGTCTGACTGTGACGGTATCATCTTCAAGTCGCACCAGAATTTCAGGAGATGAGCCAACGATGTGAAAATCGCCCAGGTTTAAATAGTACATATAGGGCGATGGGTTTAAGCAGCGCAATGCTCTATATAAATTTAGTGGTGTGGCCGAATAAGGGATAGACATGCGCTGAGAAAGCACGACTTGCATCACATCGCCTGCGACAATATATTCTTTGGCTTTTAAGACAGCCTTTTCAAAACCTTGCTGAGTAAAACCAGAAATAAAATCCGCTTCATCTACTTGTTTGGGAGAGGTATGAGCATCAGTTTGTGAGGTTAAGTTTCTTAAATCAGTTACCAGGTTATCTAATCTATCAATAGCATTTTTATAGGCATCACTCTGTGTTGGATCAGCATGGGTAAGTAATAAAACTTTTCCTGACAGGTTATCAAACACCAGCATTTCTTCTGAAACCATCAGTAGAATGTCTGGATTGCCTATAGGGTCGTCCTTGCCAGTAGATTTTAAACGAGGTTCAATATAACCGATGGTTTCATAACCAAAGTAGCCGACCAAACCACCATTAAATCGTGGAAGATCTTCGATATCCGGAACTTTGTAGCTTTGTCTGAACTCTTCAATCCATACTAAAGGCTGAGGATGGCTAAAACTGTCTAGTATTTTACCCTCTTTTTCCAGTGAAATTTGTTGCCCCGTAATTTTTACTACCGTTTTACAGGGTAGGCCAATGATTGAATAACGCCCCCACTGTTCTCCGCCATGTACTGATTCAAATAAGTAAGAGTAGGCACCATCTGCTAATTTGAGGTAGGCACTTAATGGGGTGTCCAGATCAGCCAAAACTTCTCGACTAATGGGGATGCGGTTATAGCCCTGCTGGGCATATTGGTTAAATTGTTCGGGTGTCATTACAAGTTATGCTTTGTTCAATTGATTCTGGTTTTACCAAAACCTTATATTATATCTTTTTTTAAGCATTTGTCTTAACATTAGTAGACAGCTTGTGATCAGGGCTTCTACGATTTAAATTAAAATTTATGAAATTAATTACCTTTATCTTTAAAAACACAACAAACATTGGTGCCGTTGTGGGTGACCAGGTTGTTGCCAGTTCAGACCCTAGTGATATTCCACAGAACATGATTGATTTTTTGGCTGCAGGGGATGCCGCAAAAAAGGCTATGCAGACTCTTATCGATAGTGGTTCCAACCGAATTCCATTAGTTGACATACAAATACTTGCTCCTGTTCCAAGACCTGGAAAGTTTTTGGGTATTAGTCTGAATTATGCTGATCATATCAGTGAAACAAAATTAGAAAAACCAGAATACCCCACCTTCTTTACTAAACAAAGCAGTTGTGTTATTGCTGACGGGGAGGCTATTCATCGCCCTATTGTTTCTGAGAAAGTTGATTATGAAGGTGAATTGGCGTTTGTTATAGGGAAACAGTGTAAAAATGTGCCTCTTGAGCAGGCTCATCAAGTGATTGCCGGGTTTACTATTGTTAATGATGTCTCTGTTCGGGATTGGCAGATTCGTTCACCGACCTGGATGCTTGGAAAATCATTTGATACTCATGGCCCAATGGGTCCATGGATGGTTACTTCGGATGAAGTACCTGATCCTCATAATTTAGATATAAAAACATGGATTGATGATGAATTAAGGCAGAATTCAAATACTAAAAACATGATTTTTAATTGCTATGAAATGATTGAGTATTTAACAAAGGCTATGACATTGGAGCCTGGCGATGTGATTTCAACAGGCACACCAAGTGGTGTTGGGGTGAAAATGAAGCCTAGAGGCTATATGAAACCAGGGCAAACGGCAAAAATCGAAATTGAAGGGGTCGGTACCCTTTCTAATCCAGTGATTGAAGAACCTTTTGTGAGTGAATATTGAAATCTTTAGGCTTGTATATCCATATTCCCTGGTGTATTAAAAAGTGTCCCTATTGTGATTTTAATTCACATGCTGTTAAAAGCGAAACGCCTGAAAAACAATATATTGATACCCTGCTGGAAGATTTAAAACAAGACTTACAGCGACTTAATGAAGCTAAAACAATCAGCAGTATTTTCATTGGTGGGGGAACCCCCAGCTTATTTTCTGCAGAGAGTTTTAATCGCTTGTTGTATGGGATTTCAAAACTCATACCTTTAGAAAAAAATATAGAAATTACTTTGGAAGCTAATCCAGGGACATTTGAAAGCCAAAAGTTTGCCGATTATCGAGCAATAGGTATTAATCGACTTTCAATTGGTATTCAAAGTTTTAATAATCAACATTTGAAAAAACTGGGCAGGGTTCATTCGGCAGAAGAGGCTATAGCCGCTGTTGAAATAGCACATCAGGCGGGATTTGATAATTTTAACCTTGATTTGATGTTCGGTTTGCCTGATCAAACTAATAATGAAATGTTAAGTGATGTCAATACAGCGATTAAGTTGCAGCCTAGTCATATCTCATTTTATCAATTGACACTTGAACCAAATACTTACTTCCATAAGTTTCCTCCTAAGCTACCTGAAAGCGATCAGATTTATACAGGGCAACTTCAGTCACAACAGGCTTTGGCTGAAGCAGGTTTTATTCAGTATGAAATATCCGCTTATGCCAAAAATGCGGCAAGGAGTCAGCACAATCTTAACTATTGGCAGTTTGGAGATTATTTAGGAATAGGGGCTGGAGCACATGGAAAATTAACGCTTTCTCGACCAGATAACATTGTGCGTACGATGAAGCATAAAAGCCCTGAGCATTATTTTAGGGATAATGTCGCAGTATTAGCTGAAATTTCAGAACAAGACCTCCCTTTAGAGTATGTTATGAATCAATTACGTTTAAGACGTGGTTTTAGTTTAAAACATTACCAAATGCAGACAGGGTTAGAGATAGGTTCGTTGCAACCCGCTTTGTCAGATTGTGTAAAAGAAGGCTTATTAATAGAGAAAAATGACTATTATTGCTGTTCTGATAAAGGATGGGACTTCCTAGATCACATTTTAGAAAAATTTACGCCCTAATTGATAGGGGGCGTAGTAGAATTGTTTGTAAGACTAAATATTCTGAAAAGATTTGGAAAACTATCATATGCTTGACTATCAAAAAGAATTCATAAAATATGCACTAGATTGTGGTGTATTAAAGTTTGGTGAATTTAAATTAAAATCTGGGCGGACTAGCCCTTATTTTTTTAATACAGGGTTGTTTAATACGGGGGCCCAGCTATCGAAATTAGGGGTGTTTTATGCGCAAACTTTAATACAGTCGAAACTTCAGGTTGATATATTGTATGGCCCTGCCTATAAAGGAATTCCCCTTGCTAGTGCAGCATCGATTGCATATTCTCAGCTTAAACGAGATATCCCTTTTGCCTTTAATCGTAAAGAAGCGAAAGATCATGGTGAGGGGGGATTGATTGTTGGTGCTCCTTTACAGGGAAAGGTTTTAATTCTTGATGATGTGATTACTGCGGGGACTTCTGTTAGAGAGTCAGTTGAAATTATAAATAATATGAATGCAACCCCTGCAGGTGTATTAATAGCGTTAGATAGACAAGAAAAAGGTGAAAATAACAAGTCTGCAGTTCAGGAGGTAAGTGAACGGTTTGATATGCCTGTTATTTCTATTATTTCATTAACTCAAATTATTGAGTATTTAGAACTGGATGGACGCTCAGCCGAACAGCTTGAAATTATAAAAGCTTATCGCCTGAAGTATGGCATATAAGTTTTTTGTACTGAAGACAGAATAAATTTACCTAACAGTTTTTATTTTTAGTCTACAATTAGTTTAAGAAGAAAATTGGGCGTTGATTGCTACAGTAAAGGTGTTCCCTTTATCTGCATAGGCACTCTAGGTTTAGGTGGCTTTTTTAATCATTTTTATTGGGAACGATCCGCATATATAAGGCTAGGTATGAGGAATTTGGAATTTAAAGAACAGTTGCATGAATATGCACAGTGGCGTGAACAGTTGGTGCAAGCAATTGAGATGTATCAAGAATGGCGCACTAGATATAATTTGAGTGACCCTCATAGTACCGATACCATTTTAAATATATTAAGTGGATTGCAAAATGATAGGGTGACTCTTGCTTTCGCAGCTGAATTTTCTAGGGGAAAAACGGAGCTGATTAATGCACTGTTTTTTGCGGAAACAGGTGTTCGTCTACTTCCTTCTGCTCCAGGAAGGACAACAATGTGTCCTACTGAAATATTTTATGATCCAGAAGGCAGTTATATTCGTTTGTTGAATATTGAAAGTAGGCTGGAAGATGTTTCCTTAATGGAATATAAACAGAATCCTGATCGTTGGACTCAGATTGATCTGGATTGTGATTCTCCCACTCAAATGCAAGCAGCCTTTAAAGAGTTAGTTGCAACTAAGGATGTTGATAAGAATGTAGCTGATAAATTAGGTTTGTGGAATGAAAGAGAAGCGGCTGAACAAGGAATCGTAAATCCAGACAAAGTTGAAATACCTTGTTGGCGACATGCGTTAATTAGTTTTCCTCATCCTTTATTAAAAGAAGGATTGGCAATTCTTGATACTCCAGGGCTTAATGCATTAGGTACGGAGCCGGAGCTGACTTTAAGTATGTTGCCAAGTGCACAAGCAATTGTTTTTGTTTTGGCTGCTGATACCGGTGTTACAAAAAGTGACTTGGAGATGTGGAAAAACCATGTTTGCAGCTCAAGAGGGAACAACAAGCAAGGCTTGGCTGTTGTGATGAATAAAATTGATTCTATGTGGGACGATCTTGCTGGTGAGAATGGTTATGATGAATCAATCCAGAAGCAAATTAAAACCTCTGCCTCCATACTGAAATTGAGTGAGAACGTTATTTTTCCTGTTTCTGCCAAACAGGCTTTATTAGCTAAAGTTAAATCTGATGATGATTTACTTGAAAGAAGCCGGTTATCAAAATTAGAGAATTATTTGTCTAAGGATATTTTACAGCAACGTCGAAGTCTTCTTATAGAAACAGTAAACAAGGATATTGGTTTTTTAATTTCTGAATCGTTTAATTTAACAAAATCAAAGCTATCAAATGCCTCTCAACAATTGGAGGAGTTTAAAAAGATTGATTTTGATAATACTGAAATGACTGGGAAATTGATGGCAGAAACGCGAGATAGGCAAAATGCCTATATGGCGAATGTTGAAAATTTTCAAGCAAGTCGAAAAGTATTCGCCGTGCAAGCCAAAATGTTAATTGATTCCTTTTCTAAAGAAAGAATTGATGGCATCATTTTAGCAACCAAGCAGGATATGTCCAAAAGTCTGACAACTTTTGGGATGAAGCAAAATATTCGTGAATTATTTGATGAGCTAAGGGATTTGCTGCAAGATTCAGTTGATATAACTAATGAAACTCGCCGGTTAATTAAAGCCATCCATAAAAAGTTTCAAGATGAATATGGTTTTAAAGAAATTGAGCCACAGCTTTTTTCTATTAAGCAATATCAGTTTGAACTAGAGCAGATCTTTGAAGAAGGGGAAGCTTTTCGTAGTAGTGCAAAAACCACGATGACAGAACAAAGTATGGTGGTTAATAAGCTATACAGTACCTTAATTGCAAAGGCACGGAACATTCTAAAGCAGGCCCATAATGATGCTGGAAGATGGAGTAATAGCGTGTTAACGCCATTAATGCATCAGATAAAAGATCATAAGAAACAAATAGAAAGTCGTTTAAAAATGCTTAGAAAAATAAGTGATTCTAAAGGTTCGGTAGAAGAAAGTATCGCTAACCTTGAGGCTGAATTAGAACCGCTGAAGACGCAACGTACTGAATTAGCAATGATTATTAAATCAGTACATTTAAATGAACCTCCATAGGACTCACTGAAACTTGGGCAGGGACAGCCCTTTTTTCTAATTTAAAGTCTTGAACAGTTAATTTAGCAATCTAAATCAATGTCATATGATTTGAGGGTTGTACTGTTTTATACCTTTTTAAAGATTAAATCCCATACTCCGTGACCTAGGCGGACGCCACGATTTTCAAATTTGGTTAAGGGTCTGTATTCCGGGCGAGCGCAATATTGATTATCACTGCTAGTGTTACTTAGTTTATTGCTAGCGCTGAGAGTCTTAAGCATATCTTTGGCATAATGCTCCCAATCGGTTGCAGCATGAAAGTATCCCGTTGCTATTAATTTCTTGTTTAATAGGTCGACAAAGCTGGGACGGACTATCCGACGTTTATGATGCCGTCTTTTTTGCCAGGGATCAGGAAAAAACAGATGGACGCCAGCCAATGAATTGTCAGGGATTTTTTGCTCAAGAATTTCAATAGCATCGTAATGGTAAATTTTTACATTGCTAATGTTCTTTTCTTCAAGCAGCAGCATTAAATGTCCAATGCCAGGTCTATGAACTTCAATTCCAAGATAATTTAAATCAGGGTTGGCTTCTGCCATTGCGGCTAAGCTGCTACCGTTGCCGAAACCAATCTCTACGATAAGTGGAGCATCACGACCAAAAACCTGAGTGTAATCATAAGTTTTTGCGGGGTCTAGACAATAATTATCCCATACATTGTCAATGGCATTCTGTTGGCCTGCTGTTGCCCTGCCTTGGCGGCGAATAAAGCTACGAATTCTGGGGTGAGGCTCTTTTTCAATGGAAGTCATTAGTGCAGAAGTTACTTTTTAAGTATAGGATTAAAAAATTTATACTTACGGTTGCAGTACAAAATATAACTCACGAAGAGCACGCTTAATGAAACAAAGTATGTTCTTCGCGAGAATAAATTTTAGATTTTTCTAAAAGAATAAGCCGTCAACAGGAGAAGAGGCAGAAGCAAATCGTTTTTTAGGCATTCGTCCAGCCAGGTAGGCTTCTCTACCTGCCTGAATACCTTTTTTCATTGCGGAAGCCATTAGCACGGGATCTTTAGCTGCTGCAATTGCTGTATTCATTAGTACACCTGCGCAACCTAATTCCATAGCCAATGCTGCATCAGAGGCTGTTCCAACGCCAGCATCAACTAGAATAGGTACATTAGCATTTTCAACAATAGTCAAAATATTATATGGATTTCTAATACCTAAACCAGAGCCAATTGGTGCGGCAAGAGGCATCACGGCAACACAGCCGATTTCTTCAAGGCGCTTAGCGGCAATAGGGTCGTCATTGGTGTAAACCATAACGTCAAAACCATCTTTGACTAACACATCAGCGGCAATAAGTGTTTGTTCAACATCAGGAAATAAGGTTTTCTGATCTGCTAGCACTTCCAGCTTTACTAGTTTATGCCCACCCAGTAGCTCTCTTCCCAGGCGACAAGTTCTTAGGGCATCGTCAACGGTGTAGCAGCCAGCCGTGTTGGGGAGAATGGTGTACTTATCAGGCGAAATAACATCAAGTAAGTTTGGTTCGCCAGCATTTTGTCCAATATTGGTACGACGGATAGCGACTGTTACAATTTCAGCGCCGCTTGCTTCAATGGCAAGCTGCGTTTCTTCCATGTCTTTGTACTTTCCAGTGCCAACAAGTAAGCGGGAATTGAATTTTTGTCCTGCAACAGTAAAAGAATCATCCTGTCCGCCGCCTATTGCCTGTACGATTTCTAAACGATCATTGGCAGCGACTTGTTTTAAGGCATACTGGTCAAAAGGTAAAATTTCTTTATTTAACTCTATTGCAATGCGTTTTCCTGAAAGTTTCAGGTCAGTCACAATATCAGCAACGGTAGTGTTTTCACCATATTCTCGGGTGTCGCCATTCACGCTTATTTTCATGTTATTTCCAGATTAAATTTTTGCTGATCTTCTTTTTTGTACGGCCGTAGCCAGGCTGTTAAGTAAGACTAAGGTGTCATCCCATCCTAAACAGGCATCGGTAATACTTTGTCCAAAGCTAAGAGCTTGCCCTTCGACAGCATCTTGTCGTCCAGATTCTAGGTGGCTTTCAACCATTGCTCCAATGATACGAGTATCACCGTGGCTAATTTGTTCAGATACATCATCGGCAACAACCAGTTGACGTTGACATTGTTTTAAGCTGTTAGCATGGCTAAAGTCGATCATGATGTTACTAGGTAGTCCTGATTTTTTAAGACCTTCAGCTACTTTTTCAACATTAACGGCATCATAATTAGGCTCATCATTGCCGCCACGCAAAATAATATGTGCATCATTATTCCCCGTGGTAGAAAAAATGGCAGAACGCCCCTCTTTGGTTACGGATAAAAAATGGTGAGGACTCATTGCAGAGTTAATTGCATCAATGGCAATGCCAATTCCACCATCAGTTGCATTTTTAAACCCAACTGGACAGGATAATCCCGAAGCGAGCTCTCTATGGACCTGGCTTTCGGTTGTTCTAGCTCCAATAGCACCCCATGAAATTAAATCAGATACATACTGAGGGGTGATTAAATCTAAATATTCCGTTGCGGCAGGAACACCTGCATTATTTAAATCTAATAATAATTGCCGTGCGACTCTTAAGCCTTTATTGATATTAAAGCTAGAGTTAAGGTCCGGATCATTAATCAAGCCTTTCCAGCCGACTGTGGTGCGAGGTTTTTCAAAATAAACCCGCATAATGATAAGCAAATCTTTTTGCAGATCATCCTTGGCTGTTTTTAGTAGCTTTGCATATTCTATAGCCGCTTCAGTGTCATGAATCGAGCAGGGGCCGACAATAACAATCAAACGATCATCTTCGCCAGCTAATATTTTATGGATATCATTTCGAGCATGCAAAATTGTATTTGCAGCTGCATCAGTCACGGAAATTTCATCATGAACCTGAACAGGCGCAACAACCTCTTTAGTTTCGCAGATTCTTAAATCATCGATATTAAATTTACTTTGCATGGTATTTACTGATAAATGCTTGTTGACTATTTTATAAAACCATCTATTTTAACTGTTTTACTCGAGTGAGTGCTATCTATAATTCTATAAGACTAAAGATAGCTTTCAGTTGTCGATAAATAGATCGGTCTCGACCTGTGAATATTTCAGGATTTTGCTGTTGAATAAGCAGTTATGAAAGCGGGATGGAGCAATCCATTCTGCGTTGTAAAATAGTGAGGCATTTGGCATAAATTATTGCTGCGTCATATGACATGCAAATAAAACTTTTTATGGCATATCACCTATTATTTAAGTTAAATAAAAGATGGCTATGTGAGTGATCTTTTAATTGAAAGCTCGATTATATAGTTTCTGATAAATAGACTATCCCATAATAAAACTAAATAATTGGGTTAAGTTGTATGAGCCTAAGGCTGATTGGGTGGGGTATATATCAGGAAGTTACGTGATGAGTAAAGCTGAACATTGAGTCGAGAAAAGGATGGGTTTTTTATAAAATACTAACTTTAGGATGGGTTTGGGATTTTGGCGTAATTAATGCTTTCTTTTGTCCTGCTAGAATTTAATGCTATTAATAAAGTAGAGAAAAGATTAATGTCTTAATTAACATAAGGGTATGTTATGATTTTTTGCTTATATATTTTGAAAGGTTAAAATCTATTGTTTTTTATCTTTAATTATAAAATGTTTTCTATAAGTGCATGGCAGTTTCAAATCACTTGAAGGAACAACGCGCTAATTTAGATGATTAGCAGAACAAAGAAAAGCTCAAATATAATTGAGCATGTTATTTAGTTTATTAAGGAATATTTATGGCCCTTTCTCGCCATCCTCTTCAGTATCTTATTCTCGCTGCTATCAGTGTAGTCATTTATCCTGCTTATGCCGATCACTTAAACTCTGCAATTAATGTTGAAACATCAACTAATAGCGCATCTATTAAGTCTCAAAAGAAAATTGATGGATTGAGTGATAAAACTAGAAAAATGCTTGATCAGTATCGTTCTGTTACTCACCAGACTGAAACATTAACAACCTATAATAATCATTTAAATAAACTGCTTAGTTCTCAGAAACAAGAGAAAGAATCTTTGCAGCAGCAGCTAACAGAAATTGAAACGACACAGCGTGAAATTGTACCTTATATTTTACGAATGCTTGATAGTCTGGAGAAGTTTGTTGCACTGGATTTGCCTTTTTTACCTGAAGAAAGAACAGAGCGGATTGCTAAGCTGAAAGCGATGATTGTAAGAGCTGATGTGACTAATGCTGAAAAATTTCGACGAATACTGGAAGCTTATCAAGTTGAAAATGATTATGGAAATACCATCGAAGCCTATAGAGCGGATTTAGACCTGGAGGGTGTGGTAAGTTCTGTTGATTTTTTACGTTTGGGACGTGTCGCTTTGTATTATCAAAGATTTGATGGCAGTGAAACGGGCTATTGGGATAAAGAGCAAAAGCAATGGCAGGTTTTATCCGAGGACTATCGAAATGCAATTCGAAATGGTTTGCGTATTGCACGTAAAGAAACTGCACCCGATTTATTAGAACTTCCAATTCCTGCAGCGGAGGCTGGGCAATGAAAAAGCTTATTTTTTGTTTTTTACTCTTCTTGGGATCACAAGCAGTTGTTGCAGATCACTTAGATTTAGACCAGTTGTTAAGAGAGGTCAAAAAGACACAAGGACAAGAGGCAAAAATTAATAGGGCTAGAGAGTCTCAATTTTTAGCAGAGAAAAATAAACAGCAACAATTGTTGCAAGCGGCGCGTGCCTCTCTTGCAAAACAAGAAAGGTTAAGTTCTCAATTAAAAGCTCATTTAGATGCTAATGAAGAAGCCTTAAGCTTGCTAGAGACCGAGTTAAAAAACAGAAGCGGTGTTCTGGGTGAATTGTTTGGTGTTGCAAGGCAGGCTGCTGGAGATTTGAAAGCTGATTTGAAACACTCTTTAGTTTCTGCGCAATTTCCTGGCCGTGCTGAAAAGTTAAATACAATTGCTGATAGCAAGGCATTGCCCACAATAGAGCAATTAGAAGTGCTGTGGTTTACTCTGCAACATGAAATGACAGAATCGGGAAAGGTGGTTTATTTCAATACCGAGGTTGAGCAGGCTTCGGGTAAGCCCCATGATGCTAAGGTCATGCGTATTGGCACATTTAATACCTTGGCCAATGGCGAATATCTGCAATATTCAGCAGAAACGGGCCGATTAACACAACTTGCAAGGCAGCCAGAAAGCAAATATTTAGCATTAGCAACTGAATTTTCAGAGGCTAAGTCTGGGCCTGTTGCTGTCGGCGTAGATCCAACACGGGGTGTTATTCTGAGTATGCTTATTCAAGCGCCAGATACTGTTGAGCGGGTTCAGCAGGGTGGTTTGATTGGTTATATTATTTTAGTTTTGGGAGCTATTGGTTTTATTTATGCCATTATTCGACTGATAACTTTAGGGCTTACTGGAAAAAAAATGAATGCACAGATGGATTCTTCTGATGCAAATATTAATAATCCTTTGGGACGTGTTTTTGTTGCTGCAGAAAAAGATCAGTCAGGAGATGCGGATAACTTAGAGTTGATTTTAGATGAAGCAATTACTCGAGAAATTCCGGTGCTAGAAAAAGGGTTGTCAATGATTAAACTGCTGGCTGCAGTTGCTCCCTTATTAGGACTGTTGGGAACAGTAACAGGAATGATTGCAACCTTTCAATCAATCAGTTTGTTTGGTACAGGCGATCCTAAATTAATGGCTAGTGGTATATCACAAGCATTAGTGACGACAATGCTTGGGTTGTGTGTAGCGATTCCGTTATTGTTTTTGCATAGCCTTGTCTCCTCTAGAAGCCGTATTTTAGTTCAGATATTAGATGAGCAAACTGCTGGCTTGATTAGTAAACGTGTAAAAAAATAGTTAAAGCTCATGACATTATTTGATTCTTTACAACAGTTTTTAAATACGGGCGGTGACGTCTTATGGATTATTCTGGGCGTTTCAATTTGCTTGTGGAGTTTAATAGTAGAAAGGTTTATTTATTTTAAACAAGCTTATCCACAGAAGCGTGAGCAATGGCTTGCTGGGTGGGAAAGTCAGATAGATAAAAACTCGCAACAGGCTTTGTTTATTCGAGACAGTATTATTTCTGAAGCTAAAATCAATATGCAGACGACCGTGCCAATTATTAAAATGTTGGTCGCATTATGTCCTTTATTAGGTTTGCTGGGTACAGTGACAGGGATGATTCATGTTTTTGATGTTATGGCCGTTACGGGAACTGGCAACGCAAGAGCAATGGCCTCTGGAGTATCCCAGGCAACCATTCCAACAATGGCCGGAATGGTTATTGCCATCGCGGGACTGTACTTTAGCAAACTGATTGAGCAGCGTGTGAGTGATGAAACACATCACTTAACTGATTTATTGCAATATCACTAAAATGTCATATAAATTGCATTTACTTATTATTTTGTAGCGCTCAACTGAGAAAATATTATGCGTCGCCAATCAAATCGTTCACGAAGCGAACAAACTGCAGACATTGATATGACACCGATGTTGGACATCGTGTTTATCATGCTGATTTTTTTTATTGTTACCACTTCTTTTGTCAAAGAGTCAGGGATAGATGTTAACCGACCTACTGCGCAAACAGCCACAAGAAAAGAGCAAGGCAATATTATTGTGGCTATTAAACCGAATGGTGATGTCTGGATAGATAAAAGGCTCGTTGATATACGAGCAGTACGAGCGAATGTTTCAAGACTGCATGCAGAACAACCATTGGGGTCTGTTGTTATTGCAGCAGATAAAGAAACTAAAGTAAAAGTATTGACTCAGGTGATGGATCAGATTCGTTTGGCAGGAATTATGAATGCTTCAATTGCGACAGAAATAGAATCAAAGTGAAGACTTTATTTATAGCTGTTTTTTCAGGTGTTATTATTTCATTGGCTTTGTTTTGGTTGATGCAAGCCATGATTAGTAATAATCAACAGGGATTTAAAAAGACCGAAAATCTACAGATGACAGAATTTGTACGCTTAAAGCGAGAAACAAAACTGCAGATGAAAGATAGAAAAGTACCTGACGAGCCGCCACCTGAGAAGCGACCTCCTCCACCAAAAATGCAAATGCAACAAGTTCACGTTACCAAAAATAATGTGACGCAAATGAATATGCCCAAATTAGATATTCCATTACAAACAAATAGTTTTAGTGGCTCTGCAATTACAGGCGTGCAAATCGGGATTGGTGGTATTAGTACTAATGTTATTCCCCTCGTTCGAATCCAGCCAAGGTATCCAATGCGAGCTGCTAATCGGCGGATAGAAGGCTGGGTTAAGGTTGAGTTTACTATTACTAAAGAAGGCACTGTTAAGGATGCAGTTGTTGTTGCGGCTCAGCCTGCAAAAGTGTTTAACAGAGCGGCATTAAGGGCGATTAAACGTTGGAAGTTTAAAGCTAAAATCATAGGCGGAGAGGCTTTTGAACAGCGCGCCGTGCAAGTATTACAATTTAAATTATCGAAATGATGCGTTTACTGATTGTTATTTTATGTGCTTTATTGGTTTCTCCTGTTTATGCCAAAGATAAGGAGAAAACGCCCTCGATTTCTCCTCGGATGTATAAAAACTTACAGAAAACAGAGCAGCTCATAGCAAAAAAATCTTATCAGCAGGCTGAGAAAAAGTTAAAGGCAATGCTGTCTGGTGCAAAAGATAAAAGTTATGAAAAGGCTATTGTGTTACGTAGTCTGTCATCAGTCTATGCATTAACTGAGCGATATAAAAAAGCGGCTGAATTGTTATCTAAAGCCCTCGCTTTAAATAGTTTACCTAAAAGTCAGGAGCAGCAAGCTGTTTTAAATTTAGGGCAGCTCTATATGGCGATTGAGAAATACTCCAAGGCAATTCAAGTGCTAGAGCCGTGGCTGGTTAAAAATAAAACTCTGGATGCACAAGTCAGTGTTTTAGTTGCTAATGCATATGCTCAATTAAAGAGGTATCGCAAAGCGTTGCCTTACATTAAAAAAGCGATTGCCAGTAGTAAAAAACCTGTTGAATCCTGGTATCAATTGAATCTGGCTTTGTATTATGAGCTGGAAAATTATAGCTCTGCGGCAACAATTTTAAAAAAGATGGTTGCTCTTTATCCCGATAAAAAAGAATATTGGACGCAATTAGCGTCGACCTATCAACAGATAAAACAATATAAAAAAGCGGTATCCGTTAAGCATCTTGCTTATAAAAAAGGCATTATTAGTAAAGAAAAAGAAATTCTGGATCTGGTCAATCTATTTTTATATATAAATTCTCCTTATAAGGCTGCAACCGTGTTAAAGCAGGCAATAGGGAGTAAAAAAGTTAAAAGCTCATCAAAAAATTGGGAGGTTTTAGCCAATGCATGGACGATGGCAAAAGAATTTGATCAGGCCATTAAAGCTCTGGAAATAGCTTCAAGTCTTAATGAAAAAGGTGTTCTGTATCAGCAATTGGGGCAAATATATGTAGAGCAGGAGCAATGGGGCAAAGCCATTCAGTCCTTTACTAAGGCTTTGAATAAGGGGAATTTAAAGGATACGGGTTCGACCTATTTGTTGCTTGGAATGAGTTATTATGAGAAAGATAATAACAAAAGAGCAAGAAAATATTTTTTAAAAGCGGCGCAATACAGTAAAAACAGGAAAGCTGCAAATCAGTGGCTAGAATATATTAAAGAGATAAAGCCGCAGGGTTAGGTGTTTTAATGTCTTTCATAAGGCGCCAAAACAGGCGCCCTGTTTTTTATATTATGCAGCTACTGCATTGAGTTCATTGTCTTCATAGACGCGTATTTTTTTCCAGCCTACAAATTTTCCATCGTCAAATTGAAGGTCATGATCAATAGAGTGTTCGTAGCAGCTTCTAAATAATCTTGCTGTTCTAAATGCATGTAATTCATCGTCTGCAGTGACGGTTTCAACATTACCAACCTGGAATGTTTTGTTTTTGGATTTTTTATCTTTTACCCAAAACACGGTATAGCAAAGATAACTTTTATCTTTTCTATGGTCATATTTTATGGTTCGAGAAACACCCGTAACACCGGTAGTTGTTTTATTTTTAGGTGGTTTTAAAAAGCGAGTGCGACTGCCTTTTAAAACAATCAGCATTTGGTCTCGCCAAGTGATAGCTGCTTGTAATGATTTGTTTTTATTTCCCCAAAGTTTATGAGAAAAGTAACGACTGCTTTCTTTTCCGCGTCTTACAATGCGGACTTGGTAACCAAAAGCATCTGGTTCTGTGATATGTTTGTTTTTTGCCATGCTATAGTGCTCCAATATCTTTCTTAGGACTAGAAAAGCAACGAAGAAAAAAAAGTATATGGTTGTTGTTATTTGCGTAAGTCAATGACTACAAATTATCTACAAAGTTCACGGAAATATCAAGTTTTATAATATTTATATTGCGGAAAAACCTAGTATTTTAGTGTAGAATATATCAAATCCACCTTTTTGTGGTTTTAGATAGTTTGTAACATTTTGTTTTTATTAAAGTTATTTGGAGATAAGTAATGAGTGTATTAGTAGGCAAGCAAGCCCCTGATTTTACAGTTCCAGCGGTATTGGCTGACGGTGAAATTGTAGATTCTTTCAGTTTTTCGGATGCTACAAGTGGAAAATATGCTGTTGTATTTTTCTATCCATTAGATTTTACTTTTGTTTGTCCAAGTGAGTTAATCGCATTGGATCACCGTATGGACGAATTTAAAAAGCGTGGCGTAGAAGTGATTGCGGTATCAATTGATTCTCATTTTACGCACAATGCATGGCGTAACACAGCAATTAATGATGGTGGTATTGGCCAGGTTCGTTACACAATGGCAGCAGATATTAATCACCAGATCTGTAAAGATTATGATGTTGAAGCGGACGTGCCAGCCGTTGCTTATCGTGGTAGTTTTTTAATCGATCAAAAAGGGATGGTTCGTCATCAAGTAGTTAATGACTTACCTTTAGGTCGTAATATTGATGAAATGATTCGTATGGTTGATGCCCTTCAGTTCCACGAAGAGCATGGTGAAGTATGTCCTGCTGGTTGGAATAAAGGTGATGCAGGGATGGATGCAAGTCCAGCAGGTGTTGCGTCATACTTGAATGACAACGCAGACGCTTTGTAAGCGATATTATTCTGCTGTAAAAAAAGCGGGTTGATTTCAACCCGCTTTTTTTATGTCTAGATTCTTTGAGTTATTTTTTTTTCGCCATGCTTGATAACTGGGTATGGGTGAAGTAAACAATGAGACAAGCAATAAAAATAGAAATAAAGGTCTCACCAATAACGACCATGCCAATGGCAAAGCCTAAGATATAGCCAAACAGCCCTGTTACTGCCCATTTTATGCCATTTTCACTGTTAGTTTTTCCTGAATGATAAAAAACTATTGCGGTGATAAAAGCTGCCAATATAATTAACATTGTATGCACTCCCCCCTTTAATTAGTTAAATACATTGATTTAGTCTTCAATTAAACGAATAATCAATGAGAATAGGCTATCATCATAAGATATATCTTTTAGCTTTACACCTTTTTAAAAAAGTGAGATTAGAAATGGCTCGTTTACTCAAAATTATTTTATCGATTATTGCATCAATTATTGTATTAATAATCATTGCAGTTATCGTTTTACCATTGATTGTAGATCCAAATGATTTTAAGCCAGAAATTCAAGCGGCTGTAAAAGATAACTTGGGTAGAGAATTAACAATAGAGGGTGATCTACAGTTATCAGTCTTCCCATGGGTTGGTTTTTCTACTGGAAAATTATCTTTAAGTAATGCGCAAGGCTTTTCCGATAAGGCCTTTGCGGAAATAGAACAAAGCAATGTTAAAGTGAAATTATTACCTTTGTTATCAAAGGAGCTTGAAGTCAGTCAAGTGGTGTTAAAAGGTCTGGTTTTAAATTTAACTAAAAACAAAAAGGGTGTTAGTAACTGGGATGATTTGACTAAAAAAGAAAGCGTGCCAACTGAGTCGACATCTACAGATACTTCAGGAGAGAAGCAAGCGGCTTCTCCATTAGCTGCATTGGCAATTGGTGGGGTCTCAATAGAGAATGCAAAGGTTAGTTGGGATGATCAGCAGCAAGGTAAATATACTGAAATTAATGATTTTAACTTTAGTACCGGGAAGTTGGTTTTTGATCAGGCGATTGATATTGACTTATCTATGAAGCTAGTTAATAAAGAGCCAGAGATATCCGAAGCAATCGTTTTTTCTACTCAATTAGTAATTAATGAAACCTTAGATATTATAAAATTAAGTGCCTTTACTGTTGAAAGTACAACAACAGGTAAGGATATTCCTGGTGAAACACTAAAGGCTAGTTTATTAGCTGAAATTGCAGTAGATTTATCCAAACAAACGCTAGATATACTAGGGTTAAAGTTAAATGTAGATGATTTAAGGATATCGGCTGATATTCGAGGAACTAGCATTAAAGACAAGCCTGTTTTTAAAGGGCCTATAAAAATTGCCGAGTTTAATCTTAAGCAGTTTCTGAAAAAGAAGTCGATATCTTTGCCAGAAATGCAAGGTGCGGGTGCTTTAACTAAGGTAGCCGTGGATTTAATGCTACAGGCGACCACGGACTCAGCAGATATTCAAAGCTTAGTTATCAAGCTTGATGATACGACTATTGATGGGGCAAGCAGTGTGAAAAACTTTGCGAAACCCGCGATAAGCTTTAATTTTAAAGTTGATGCGATTGACGTTGATCGTTATATGCCGCCTAAAAAAGCAGAAAAAGTTACAAAAGTACCTGCGACGCCAGCAAGTGCAGTAGCAGCGAGTGCAGCATTGTTTCCAGTTGAAACGCTTAGAAAGTTAAATGCTAATGGTCAGTTAGCCATCGGCACGCTCAAAGTTAATAAATTAAAAATGCAGGGTTTGAGTTTAAAGCTAAATGCTAAAAATGGAGTCATTAAGACTCAGCAGGCAGTGAAGCAGCTTTACCAAGGGGCATACACTGGTCATTCAGTTATTAACGTGAAGAATAGAACGCCTAGCGTGTCTTTAAACGAAAGTTTAACAAAAGTTAACATTGAGCCCCTGTTAAAAGATATGGCAGGTGAGGCGCGGATGAGTGGCGTAGTCAACGCACATGCAAAAATACAAGGGCGTGGTAATTCAACTGCAGCTATCAAGTCATCAATGAATGGAAAGCTTGATTTTAACTTTAGTAATGGTGTTGTCAGGGGGTTTAATCTTCAAAAGATAATTGATAATAGCAAGGCTTTAATTGAAGGTGTAGCACTGCCGACTGATAATAAAACTGATCAAACAGTATTTTCTGTTATTAAAGGAACAGCAAATATTAATAGAGGGTTAATAAAAAATAATGACCTTTATGCTGAAGCCTCTAAGTTACGGGTTAGTGGAAAAGGAACTGCAAGTTTAGTGACGGATAAATTGGATTATTCAGTTAAAGCCAAATTATTAAAGCGAGTTGCAACCGCCACTGAAGCAGAAAAAATAAAAGGCATGCCAATTGTTGTGAATGTCGGTGGAACTATTGCAAAGCCATCTTATCAGCTTGATATTGCGGCTATGTTGTTAGAGAAAAATAAAGAAAAAATTAACAAGAAAAAAGATGAGCTATTGAAAAAACTGGATGACAAGGTTGGGCCTGGTGTTGGTGATTTATTAAGAGGCTTCTTGTAAGAAATTATTTTCACATAGTGCAAAAATGCTGGAAGGGGTTACTGATATCAAATTTTGGTGGCTCTTTCCTGCTGATCTGTGCTAAATGTTCTTTATGTATGAGCTGTTGCTCCCCGTCTAAAGTTTTTCTACACGATAATAAATGTCCCCAGAAGATTTTCAGAAAAAAATTCTTTCATGGTTTGATTTAAATGGCAGGAAAGATTTGCCGTGGCAATTAGAGGTGACGCCATACCGAACCTGGTTGTCCGAAGTTATGTTGCAACAAACGCAAGTAACTACAGTTATTCCTTATTTTAATCGATTCCTGCAGTCATTTCCTAATGTTACTTCTCTGGCTGAGGCACCTTTAGACTTGGTGCTACATCATTGGTCAGGTTTGGGCTATTATGCGCGAGCAAGGAATTTACATAAAACAGCCATTATTATCAATGAGTATTCTGGAGAGTTTCCTGATAGTTTAGAGGCTCTAATGGCATTGCCAGGTATCGGGCGCTCAACAGCGGGCGCTATCTTAAGCATTGCTTTTAATCAAAGTCAGCCGATTCTGGATGGCAATGTAAGGCGGGTACTGGCTAGATATCATGCCATTTCTGGCTGGACAGGCCATGCAAAGATAGCTAATGAGTTGTGGAAAATTAGCACTCACTATACGCCTGTAATGCGTTGTGCTGATTATACTCAGGCGATGATGGATTTGGGGGCTACTTTATGTACTAGAAGTAAGCCAGGTTGCGGAGAGTGCCCAATCAGTTCAAACTGTTTGGCAAGAATTGAAGATAAGGTTAAGCTGCTGCCAACGCCTAAACAAGCAAAAAAAACGCCCGTTAAATCGGTTATTTTTTTAATGCTAAAAAATATGCAGGATCAAATATTGCTAGAAAAAAGGCCAGAAACTGGTATTTGGGGTGGCTTATGGAGCTTGCCAGAATACCAAACATTTTCAGAGATTGAATCTATGTGTGAGCATCTTAATTTTTTAATTAAGTCCGTGGCAGAACTAGATGAGCAGAGACATACCTTTTCGCATTACCATTTGGACTACACGCCTATTGTGGTAAAAATAGAAAACCCTATAAATAATGTGATGGAAGCTAATCAAGCAGTCTGGTATAAAGCTGAACAGATTGAATCTTTAGGGTTAGCGGCCCCAATTAAAAGACTTTTACAAAATCAATAAAAAGAGAATGTTATGACAAGAATGGTTAAGTGTTTAAAACTCGGGGTGGAGGCAGAAGGTTTGGTTTCGGTTCCTTTTCCTGGTCCAAAAGGGCAATTTATCTATGATAATATTTCTCAGGAAGCCTGGAAGGAATGGATGAATATGCAAACAATGATAATTAATGAGCAGCGTTTAGCCAGTTTTGATCCGAAGGCGAAAAAGCTGTTAGAAGATGAGCGTGAAAAATTTCTATTCTCAGGTGGTTTTGAGATGCCTGAGGGGTATGTGCCTCAAAAAGATTAAAAGAAAAGGCAAGGGACAAGATGAAAGACAAAAAGAGCAAAATACAATAGCTCTTCCTTGAGTCTTTCGTCTTGAGTCTGCTGTTCTATCTTCTCATTGATTCAAAGAATTCTGCATTTGTTTTAAAGTCTTTGAGCTTACCTAGTACGAATTCTGATGCTGCCATTTCATCCATAGGTTGTAAGATTTTTCGTAGAATCCAGGTTTTTTGTAATTCTTCAGGTGCAACCAGATAATCTTCGCGGCGCGTGCCTGAGCGGTTAATATTGATTGCAGGATAAATGCGTCTTTCAGCAATTTTTCTTTCAAGGTGTAACTCCATGTTACCCGTACCCTTGAACTCCTCGTAAATAACTTCATCCATTCTAGAGCCAGTATCAACAAGAGCCGTTGCCAAAATAGTCAAGCTACCGCCTTCTTCTATATTTCTAGCGGCACCAAAAAATCGTTTTGGTTTTTCAAGAGCGTTGGCGTCAACACCACCAGATAAAATTTTACCTGATGAGGGCGTTACCATGTTGTAAGCTCTTGCCAGACGGGTTAGAGAGTCTAACAAAATAACTACATCGTGTTTGTGCTCAACTAGGCGGCGAGCTTTCTCGATAACCATATCTGCAACCTGGACGTGTCTGGATGCAGGTTCATCAAATGTACTGGAAACAACTTCGCCACGTACGCAACGCTCCATTTCTGTTACTTCCTCTGGTCTTTCGTCAATAAGAAGAACGATTAAGTAACATTCTGGATTGTTTTCTGCAATTGCATGGGCAAGACTTTGAAGAATCATTGTTTTACCCGCTTTTGGAGGGGAAACAATTAATCCACGTTGGCCTTTACCAATAGGAGCAATTAAGTCAATAACACGGCCGGTAATGTCTTCACTTGCTCCGTTACCTTGTTCTAGGATGAAGCGTTTGTTGGCAAAAAGAGGGGTCAGGTTGGAAAAGAGGATTTTATTTTTTGCATTTTCTGGTGGCTCAAAGTTTATTTTTTCAACTTTAAGCATTGCAAAATAACGTTCATTATCTTTAGGAGGCCTAATTTTCCCGCTGATCGTGTCTCCGGTGCGTAAACTGAATCGTCTTATTTGACTGGGAGAAACGTAAATGTCATCTGGACCAGCTAAATAGGAACAGCCTGGTGATCGTAAAAAACCAAAGCCATCTTGTAAAATTTCTAATACACCGTCACCGAAGATGTCTTCACCGCTTTTTGCCTGTTTTTTTAGGATAGCGTAGATAACTTCCTGTTTTCGTGCTCTGGATATGTTTTCGATACCAAGTGATTCGGCAATGATTACAATTTCACCAATTTGTTTCAGTTTTAATTCGGACAGATTCATATATATGAGGATTTAAAGAAATGCTAGGCGGCAATAGCCGTCAAAATAATAGATAATGTTGGAAGTCAACTCTGTTGTGTATCTAGGTGTCCTGAATTGGACATTTGGGAAGTATAGTATATTAACTAGGAGCGTGCAAATATTTTTACGCCCTTAGTTAACATAATGAGAAATGGAACAACCTAAATGAATAAGCTTGTCTCCATTTCTTAGCAAATTTAGATATTGTTATCAATAAAGTCTGCTAGTTGAGATTTGGTTAATGCACCTACTTTAGTGGCTTCAACCTCTCCATCCTTAAAAATCATTAATGTTGGAATTCCCCTGACACCATAGTGTTGAGGGGTTGCAGGATTGTCATCAATGTTAAGTTTCGCGACTGTTAATTTGCCCGCATATTCAGTAGCAATTTCATCAAGAACAGGGGCAATCATTTTGCATGGCCCACACCATTCAGCCCAATAATCTACTAATACAGGGCTTCCTGATTTAATAACCGTATCATTAAAATCAGTATCCGTTACATGAAGGACCGAGTCACTCACCTTATTCTCCTAAATTTTTAAAAGCTAACTATAGAATCGATAGTAATAAGTTGTCAATCAATTTCAGACAAATGAGTTTTTAAGTTATGCTATACATTATGAAAAAAACGCATCTAACGAAAACACGATTCAGTAATTTAGAGTTATCAGACTCTATTGTCAAAAGCCTAAAGCAAGCTGGGTATGTCGAATGTACCCCCATTCAAGATAAAACTTTGCCTCTTTCCTTGCGAGGAAAAGATGTTGCAGGACAAGCCCAAACAGGGACGGGGAAAACGGCCGCTTTTTTATTAGCGACATTTCAGCATTTAATTAATGATGAAAGTGAAAAAATATGCAACCCAAGGGCATTAATTCTTGCTCCCACTCGTGAATTAGCCATACAAATACATAAAGACGCCTTGCAATTAGGAAAGCTTCTTAATTTTAAACTTGCGTTGATATATGGTGGTACAGACTACAAGAAGCAGCAGGATTCACTCAAGGGCAATATTGATATTGTGATTGGCACACCGGGTCGTGTTATCGATTTTCAAAGACAAAATGTACTTAATCTAAATAATATTCAAGTCACAGTGATGGATGAAGCTGACAGAATGTTTGATTTAGGTTTTATTAAAGATATTCGCTATCTTTTAAGGCGCATGCCACCGCCAGAAAAACGTTTAAACCTACTGTTTTCAGCAACCTTGTCTTATAAAGTGACAGAGTTGGCTTATGAGCATATGAATAGCCCTGAGCTTGTTAAAATTGAACAGGAAGAGGTGACATCAAAGGCGATCACGCAAAGTGCTTTTTGTCCTGCTAATGACCAGAAAATTCCTTTACTGCTTGGTTTACTAAAAAAACATCAGCCAGAAAGGTCGATTGTTTTTGTTAATACCAAACGTTGTGCAGAGCAGTTGGATGGATATCTTGTGGCGAATGGCTATAAGGTTGCTGTTTTAAGTGGGGATGTTCCTCAGGATAAACGTCAGCGATTATTAAATGATTTTCAGGAAAATAGAGTCAATCTAATGATTGCGACTGATGTGGCGGCCAGGGGGCTGCATATTGCAGCCGTTTCTCATGTTATTAATTATGATTTACCTCAAGATGCGGCTGACTATGTGCATCGAATTGGCCGAACAGCTCGCTTTGGGACAACAGGGATAGCGTTTAGTTTTATTTGTGAAGACTATGCCTACTCAATGCCTGATATTGAGGAATATATTGATGACAAAATACTTGTTAATGCTATTACAGAAGATCTTTTGGAAACGGATATTAAGCAACCTGCAAAAAGGCCACCTCGTAATAGTAATTATCAGGGTAAAAAGCCACATTCGGCAAATAAAAAAACCTATAAGCCTAGAACTCAAGCAAACCCGGTAGCTGACCCTGCGAATAAAATAGTTGAAACTAAAGAAGCAAAGCCTATAGTAGAAAAGCCTACGGTAGAAACGTCTACAGTAGAAAAGGCATTAGTTCCCGAAAGTCCTCAATAGCTGTAAAGTCATTAATTTCCCTTTTTGCTTGTTGAGAGTCCGGTTTGCTGATTGAAATCAGGTGTTTTATGCCATAAAGTCTGGCCGATTTTAATACTGCCAGGCTATCATCAACCAATAAGGTTTTTTGATTATCAAAAGGCTGTTGTGCATATAATTGTGTCCAAAAGGCCTGCGTTTCTTTGGGTGAGCCGTAATCATGAGAACTGATTATTTGATCAAAAAAAGGTGCTAAACATGTTTCCCCCATTTTTAAGTCAAGACTTGCACGATGAGCATTAGTAACAAGAATTATTTTTCGGGAAGATTGTTGAGCAGCCTCTAAAAACTCAATAACATGGGGTAATACCGAGATTAACCCTGAAATTTCTGTTTTCAAACCAACAATATCTAGCTTTAACACCTCGCTCCAATAGTCCAGACAATACCACTCAAGCTTGCCCTCCATTTCTTTAAATTGAGGAACCAGCTGTTTTTTTGCCTGTTCGATAGTCAGCTTATTTTGTTCTGCATAGCGCTGTGGAACAAATTCTAACCAAAAATGATTATCAAAATTCAAATCAAGCAAGGTCCCATCCATATCTAATAAGATAGTCTCAATATTATTCCATTTGATCATTGCAGTAGGTTATAGTTAAAGTTAAATTATTAGCTAACAATAGCAAAAATGGCTGAAAAACCGAAAATTTTTAATAAAAAAATTCTGGCTGAAACACGGCTTTTTTGTATTGAAGCCATGGATGTTAAATTTAGTAATGGCCAACAACGAGGCTATGAAAGGTTAACTCGTAGTCATTCTAATGGTGCTGTTCTGATTGTTCCTATGCTTGATAAAGAAACCGTTTTATTAATCAAAGAATATTCAGCAGGTGTTGATAGATATGAACTTGGTTTGCCGAAAGGGAAAATTGATGCTGGGGAAAGTGTTTTAAATGCTGCAAATAGAGAGTTAAAGGAAGAAGTCGGCTATGGTGCCAGACAGTTACATTCTTTGGTCTCTTTATCAATTGCCCCATCTTATTTAGAACATATGATTGACGTAGTCATTGCTCAGGATTTGTATGAAGAAAAACTGCAAGGGGATGAGCCTGAAGAGCTGGAAGTGATCCCGTGGAAGCTGAATGATATTCAAGGGTTATTAGCAACAGGTGAATGTACCGAGGCAAGATCAATAGCCGCTTTATATATGGCAAAAGATTTTTTAGAGTAGATTTCCTCATACTTCATTTGTAGTGATGTGAGGGTGATTGATTGGACGTATATTTAGCTTGAATGGATCAATGGGAATAGGGTATCTAATGGCACAGAAAAGTTAAGAGTGGGCTTTTGAGTTTAATTGGAATAGTGTCAGGATGGTTTACAAAGTTATTGTTAGGGGGGTATGGTTGTTTTAATAAAGACTTGTAAATCAATTGAATGCGCTTTACGGTATATTTATTGCTTTGCTTTTAAATATGTTTTGTTAGGGCAAATAAAGTTGATATGTTGAAAACAAGTTTTGACGATAAAGTATTGTTGAGAGCATTCATGGTTGATTTAGATATAAAACCAATCTTAAAAAAAAGTGACATGTTTTCGGGCCTCTCAGAAAAGGAACTTTCTGCTGTAGCACAGCTATTTCATAGCGTTGAATATTCTGCTGGGGATGTCATTTTTAATGAAGGCGACCTTAGTGATCAATTATTTGTAGTTTATTCTGGTCAGGTTGTGATTAAACAAGAGTTAGGCACGGGGAGTCGAGAATTATCCCGCTTAGGGTCTTGTGATATGTTTGGAGAAATGGCTTTATTGGTTGCTGATGGCAAGCGATCTGCTTCAGCCGTGGCTGTTTCTGATAGCAGTTGCTTAGTGCTGAGTCGAGAGCAGTTTTTAGGGTTAATAAAAAAAAGTGCTGTATTAGAAAATCAAATTGAGCGCATTTTAATCGAGCGTATTAGTCGTAGCGAGCAGAGTGCCAATAAAACAATTTTACAGGCATACAATTCTATGCTGTTTTCTTTGTCAAATCTGGTGGAATCACGTGACCATGAGACAGGAGGCCACTTAAACAGAGTTCAGCGCTATTGCAAATTGCTGGCGGAAAAGTTACTGGAAAATAATCAATACACCGATATTATCGATGACTTGTTTATAGAAGATATTTATGCCGTTTCACCTATGCACGATATTGGCAAGGTGGCCATTCCCGATGCTATCCTGAAAAAACCAGCCAAGTTAACCGATGATGAATTTGAGTTGATGAAAGAGCATCCCAGAATTGGAGCGAATATTTTTGCTCAGATACTGGAGCAAATTCCTTTTCCTACTTTTGAAGTAGGTTTTAATTTGACTTGTTATCATCATGAGAGATTTGATGGAACAGGGTACCCGAAAGGTCTGGCTGGACATGATATTCCTTTAGAAGCGAGAATAATGGCTTTGGCTGATGTTTTTGACGCCTTATTAAGTAAACGTTGCTATAAACCAGCGTTTACCATTGAGCAGGTCATTAGCATTATTGTAGAAGGAAAAGGAAATCATTTTGATCCAGTTCTGGTGGATTCTTTGCTGGAAAATTTTGATGAGTTTGAAGCGATACATCACGAGTTCATGACTTAACAAACAGTGTTTATGTTTTTTACAAAAATGCTGGTAGCTGGCAAGGGATGACTTATTTCTTTTTTAACAGATATAATGCCGAAATATCCTTATCTCCTAAGCCTTGTTGCATTAACTGCTCATAATCCAACACGGTTTTGTCGACTAAGCTGACTGAGGCATTCATTTGTTTGGCCATTGTTTGACAAATTTTTAAATCCTTGTGATGCAGAGCCAGTTTAAAACCAGGGTCAAAGGTATTGTGTGTCATCGTTGGTCCTCGGTGCTGTAAAAACCAATTACCTGCAGCTCCACCTGAAACCACTTCAATGACTTTCTCCATATCTAAGCCTTGAACCTGACCAAAAGCCAATGCTTCAGTTACCGCCTGGTTAATGCCGGCAGCCATAATCTGGTTAACTGCTTTTGTGCTTTGTCCTGCACCCGTTTCTCCCATGTGTATAATGCGCGAACTCATCTTTTCTAAAACGGGACGTATTTTCTCTAAAATGCTCCTGTCGCCTCCTGCCATCATAACCAGGGTACCATTCTTTGCACCTTCAACGCCCCCTGAAACAGGCGCGTCTATAAAAGCCACTTGTTTTTCAGAGAGTATCGATGCTGCTTTTTTTGCAGTTTCATTACTGACAGTAGACATATCAACGACAATCGAATGAGGGGTGATTGTTTCAGATATTGCATGAATAATTTCTAATACATCTTCATCAGCAGAGACGCAGATTAAAATAAGCTCTACTTGCGATGCCAATTGCTGTGGAGAATTGCAAGGTATGACATTCAGTTTGGCAGACAGCTTTAAAGCTTTATGTTCTGTTCGATTATAGATGGCGCTTAAAAAGCCTGCTTTTGCAAGATTATTAGCCATTCCTAAGCCCATAGCACCAAGACCAATTACCCCTACTTTCATTGTCGTACCTTTTTATTTATCATCGTGTTAGATAATTTTACATGACTTACATTGGCAATATGATAAAGCTTCTATGATAAAATATGGTAATGGACGAATTAAATACATTTAAACTGATAGACCGTATTAGTACTTTATTACGCTCTGAAGAAAGGAAGAAATATGCTGCCTTTGCCTTACAGCCTATTCATGGGCAGGTATTAGAGTATCTTTCTAAATGTAATAAGCATAGTGACACCCCTGCTTCAGTTACCGAATATCTTGGTTTAACCAAAGGTACAGTGTCTCAGACTTTGCAAGTATTGGAACGAAAAGGATTTATAGAAAAAACTCAGGATGAAGTCGACCGCAGAATTGTTCACCTTAGACTACTTCCCTCAGGGCTGGACTTAGTCAAAGTGGCCCAGCCTTTAGAAATTTTTCAACAGGCTGAAAAGCAGGTGGCGACTCAAAAATACAACACTTTGGCAGAAGCTTTAAAACAAACGCTCATTGCCCTACAACAAGCCAATCATTCAAAAACATTTGGTTTGTGTAATACTTGCTGTTATTTTGGTGAACGAGACAATTATTTTCATTGTGAATTAACTGGTAAACCATTAGAACAAGCAGATACAGATAAAATATGTAAAGAACATACTTTATCAGCAGATTAATTAACCCCTAACCAGAGAAAACCCATGTTTGATCCAAAATCAATTGATGATATAGCCAGCCGATTAGCGGATGCTATCCCACCAGGACTAAGTAATATTAAAGAAGATATGGAAAAGAATTTCCATGCTATTTTACAAGGTGCTTTAGGAAAACTGGACTTAGTAACACGTGAAGAGTTTGAAGTTCAAAAAGCCGTTTTGGCTAAAACACGATCTAAACTAGAAGCATTAGAAAAACGTGTAGATGAGATTGAGCAACAAAGTAAATAACGTGCTCTTTAATTAAGGAACCTCTGATCAAGTCATGAACGGGGTGCTCACGCTTAGAATATCCAGCTTCTGCTTTAAAAACAACCTTCGCAATAGCTCGCTATTAAGAAGGTTTTTTTGCCTAAAATCTGAATGTTCAAATCATAATCTACTTGGTTCAGACTTAAGCAGAGGTTTCTTAAGATATTCTCTGTCCTCTCTCTTGTTGGAGAAGGGGCAGAGAATATAAATTGTTTATGTTATAAAAATTTGGGACGATATTAACGGTTAAATATTATCGACGTCCTGATTTTGGCGATTCGAAATTAACTCTTAATGGCTTTCCATTGAAATCTTTGCCATCTAAGCCGTTAATGGCTGCACGAGCCTCATGCCCCTCCATTTCGATAAAGCCAAAGCCCTTGCATTCATCAGTGAACACGTCTGATATTAAATTTATTGACCGGACTTTGCCAAATTCAGAAAACAAATCTTGAAGATCTTTTTCTCGCGTACTGGGGGATAAATTGCCAACAAAAAGTTTTTTCAATTTTATTGTCCTTTGAAAAGGTAAAAAGGTGTTATGAGAAAATAACACTCAAAAAAGAGCCTGTTTAATGCAGGTTCTATAAATCGGTAGTTTGCATCTGTTTTGCTTAAGCCTAACCGGAGGGCTTATAAATCGTGGCGTTTATTATATTGACGAAGGAGGCTGTATGGCTTCTTTTCAGTGCATTAATCCCAATTGCAGGATGCATCTATATTTTTATTGCCCAGAAAAATGGAGCTTTTTAAAGAGGGATAATAAGGAAGAGATTATTAAAACAGTCAATACTAAACTCTGTAGCAATCCCTACTATATGAGAACGGCTATTGTTTTACCAGAAATATAAAATTTATTTCTGAAATAATTAATTTAAAAACCTAAGTAAGGGGAGAGAGTTAAAAAAGTAAAGTGATCATATGCGTTGAAAATAAGTAGATCAAAGTGGTTAAAAAATTGCTAATACTAAGCTTGTTTTTATAGGAGTGTTGAGTTTTTTGTTATAAACTCACAGAGTTATATACAAGTCACAGGTCGTTTTCATTCAGCCTTTATAGGCACAGCGTGAATGCATCCATATAGCTTTGTTGACAGCATTCTTGCTGCCAACAGGCTTGAGAAACTGAATGGAGGCAACTTAAAAAATCATAACCTGCCGTTTGTTTATAGCCATAAACAATAATTTATTGTTATAAGTCATTTGAGCTGGACCTCATCTATCAATTAATTTTTTTCGATAAATATCCCGAATATTCAGAAGAGACTTAATGTGAAAACGTCCGGTGTATTATATTCATTAACGACTAAGCTTAAGATATATCATGATTGAACCCGTTGCCTTAAAAGATTTTTTTATCACCTTTTTTTCTTCCGCATTGATAATTATGGCAGGCGCAAGTTATGCGTTGTTATTTGCCTGGTCAAAGGTAAATCCTCGGTTGAGCATTAAACTCTCTGCATATGTATCCTATTTAGTGTTACTTGTATCAGTTTATCAGTTAACACTTGCGGCAAATTTAGTTGGTTATTGGCAGATCATTTCTTATCTTATGGTCATCGGATATTTTTTTGCCCCCATTGCTATCTGGCATTTATGTAAAAAAACGCATGATGATCCTGAATTAATTACAACCTTGGAGAAAGACAATGAGTGAAACACCTCAATGGGCTTCTGAGTCCTTTTGGAAAAAAATGGCTGTGTGGGTGACCGCCGGCTCTTTTTTGGTCTTGGTTATTTTAACTTTTGACACTTTAAAGCAAACTTCGGCTGGTGGCGACAGAGTGCCCGCTTATTCCGTTATTAATAAAAACATAGATTATCAGTTTGATGAAAAGCTGAAAAAATTTATGCCAGTTATTGGGAAGGAAGAATTGTTATTTGGGCAAAAATTTACCGAAGAAGAAGCTGAGAAACTAGTGACTTTAGGTAAAAAAACCACGCAAGCCAAAAACTGTATGAATTGTCATACCTTGCTAGGTAATGGTGCATATTATGCGCCTGATTTAACCAAAGCATGGTTAGATCAAGGTTGGTTGACGACTGAATTACGTGAACAGCAAATGCTTAATTTTTTGATGGATCCAGAGAAAAACGCACGGACTTTTGGTACAGGGCGAAAAATGCCAAATTTGAATATTACTGAGCAAGAAGCTAGAGGCGTTGTGGCTTTCTTAAAGTGGATGTCCAGTATTGATACTAATGGCTTTCCTCATAATTTTACAACGATTGAAGCGGAGGTAGACTAGCTATGAGTACAAATACTGAAACAGTTAAAGAAAGCTCAGAAGGATCAAAAAATAAGGTTAATGCTCTTCGTTGTTGGGCGGGTGTTGATGATAGTACGCTAAATGACGGGCAAAAATTAGCCGTCAAATATTTTATGTCGGCTATCGTTTTATTTATTTTTCAGATTCTATTCGGATTGCTTGCTGCAGCGCAGTTTCTAATGCCAGGCCTTCTATATGAAATTTTAGATTTTAGTGTCAATCGCATGGTACACATTAATGCCATGATTTTATGGATGTTATACGGTTTCATCGGGTGTACTTATTGGTTATTAGAAGATGAAAGTGGCACTGAAATAGTCGGCTTAAAATTTGGTGTGATTGGATTTTGGGTGTTAAATGCAGCCGTTGCCATAGTGGTACTGGTCTATTTGTTCGTCCAGACTGGTGCTGGAAATGACACTACTTTGTGGTTAATTAATGAAGGGCGAGAATATATTGAAGCGCCGCGCTGGGCTGATATTGGCATTGTTGCGGTGATGCTGGTTTTCTTCTATAACGTGGTGATGACCTTTAGTAAAGGCAAATGGTCAGGTATTGCGGGTGTTTTAACATTGGATTTAGTGGCATTAGCAGGCTTATATCTGGCTGGAATGTTTTATATGACCAATATTACTCATGAGCAGTTTTGGTGGTGGTGGGTCATTCATCTTTGGGTCGAAGCCACTTGGGAAGTACTTGTTGGTGTGATTATGGCCTGGTCTTTGATGAGAATTTTAGGCGTTAGACGTAAAATTGTACAAACCTGGCTTTATATTGAAGTGGCCTTAATGTTTGGCTCTGGTATTTTAGGTCTGGGACATCATTATTTCTGGATTGGTACGCCGGAGTATTGGCTAACAATTGGTGGGTTTTTCTCAGCTCTGGAACCGATCCCGTTAGTTGCAATGGTTGTTCATGCAGTTTATGACTCTGGCGAACGAGCTTTTAAAAACATGAATCACCCCGCCATGGCATGGTTGATTGCACACGCATTCGGTAACTTTTTTGGTGCAGGAGTCTGGGGGTTTATGCACACTTTGCCGCAAATTAATTTATATACTCATGGCACACAGTGGTCGGCTTCACATGGACATTTAGCATTTTTTGGTGCTTATGCGACCATTAATATTGCTTTTTTCTACATTGCAATTCAGCATTGGAGAGGAAATGTCTGGATGGGGGGAGGGTCTCAAAATACCTGGCGCTGGAAATGGGCTTTAGGTTTGTTAAATGCTGGCGTGTTAGGTATGACAATTGCCTTGTTAATTGCGGGATATGAACAGTCATTTATTGAGCGTGCAATAGGTGGCTCAACGTGGGGAGGTTATTTCGATGCACAGTCTCATCCATCATTTATTAGTGCAATGCAATGGCGAATGTTTTTTGGATGGGTGACAGCTACAGGTTTAGGGTTATTAGTCTGGGATTTACTGACGATTGGTAAAGGTGAAACCCGTAAAGCTGAAGTAATTGTTCAAACGGAATAGCTTATTTCCCCAATAATGACAGTTAGTAGATATAGCAATTTGTCTTCTAACACTTCTAAATTCAATTCTGTTCAATAGCATGCTAATTCATAGCCCTCTCCTGATGGGGAGGGTTGGGTGGGGAGAAGTCCTAAAAGTTAGTTTTAATCCCTCCTTCATGCAACCATTTTTAGCTGGATAGCTATTAAGTCAGTTTTTGCACTTGTTTGAAAAGTCTGGGTATAACAATACCTGATTAGGTACAAGTCTATGCTAATGATTCAGATCGTACATCCCTATACTCTGGATACCAGCGATCCCTGCTGGTATGACGTGACCAGAATGTAGTTTTAATGGCTGAAGTTTATGGGTAATCAAGTAACACTAAGTAAGGTAACCTCATTTCTTAGAAGGTGGTTTTTGAGTGCTTAGGTTTTAAATTGCTGAACTAATTCTGAAATATCTTCAGAGAGCTTTTTAACTTGCTCTGCTGCATTTGAAGTTTCGTCAACTTGGTTAACAGACTGAATGCACAAGTCATTGATTATTGAAATATTGTGACTAATATCTTTGGCTACAGCAACCTGTTGTTCAGAGGCGGTGGCTATTTGTATGGTCATATCAAGTGCATTTGAGATTGAACTATCCATGGTATCTAGTACTTCAAAAGTATGTTCACTAAACTCTTCACTTTGAATGGCTTGTTTAGAGCTTTTTCCCATTGAGGAAACGGATTGTTTGGTGGCAGACTGGAGTCGTTCAATCATCGTTTGAATTTCTTCAGTCGACATTTGTGTACGAGATGCAAGTGTTCTTACTTCATCTGCGACAACAGCAAAGCCGCGCCCTTGTTCGCCAGCCCTGGCAGCTTCGATGGCAGCATTTAATGCCAATAAATTAGTTTGTTCCGCAATTTGTTTGATAACATCAAGAACACCACCAATTGCATCGCCATCTTTTTCCAGCTCTGAAATAATAGCCGATGTGTCACTCACTAATGTAAGTAATTCTTTACTGGCATTTTTGTTTTTCTCTGTGACCCGTTTTACCGCATGGGAATCATCACTTATTTGTTTAGTTGCTGTTGAGGTTAAGTCTATATTCATAGCGACTTCATGCAATGAAGTCTGCATTTCAGTCATTGCTGCAGATAATTGTTCTGTTTCATTTTGCTGAGATGAGATTGCGTTTAGGGATTCCTTGGAAACATCACCCAGTTGGCTAGATACCCTGGAAAGGTCAGAAGAAACGTCAGATAAATTGCTAAACATTCTTTGCATTTTTTCAAGGAACTGATTAAAAGATAATGCTATTTGGCTAATATCATCATCCTCATCTGCAGCAATTCGTTGAGTTAAATCACCATGTCCCTGAGCAATATCGGATAGTGCGGTATTAATATGGTCTAATCTCTTTTGAACAAATATTTTATAGGAGTAGAAAAAGGTAATAATTAGAGTGATTACAGCAATAAGGATACTAATAACAATGGAGTGGCTTAATTTTCTGCCAGCAGCTAATTGATCTTCGATTGGAATGTTAATTTCTAGTACACCCCGTAAATCGCCTAATTTCCAGTCATTCTTTGGTGTTTTAGGGTGATTGTTATGACAATTAACACAACCCTGAGCAACCATTGTATCAGCAACGCCAACGCGAACAGTTTGTACTCCGGCAAGTTTTTCAACCCTGATAAATGTTTTGCTGGAGTCTAATAACAGGCTTTTCCATGCCTGGATGCCAAATTCATCATTGCTACGATTGTTTCGGTTTGGAAATGGGTAGGCGCTGTATAGTTTTAATTGTGTACCATCTTTTGCCAGTAGCTTGCTTAAATCGTGAATCATGGTTGCAGGCAAAGGGATTGATTTGGGATTTGTCTTATGATCAATGATGGCTCGTATTTGTGAATGGCTGTGTACCTTTTTTACAACATTATTGGCATAATACTTTCGCAGAACTTTAAATTGTTTAACATTTGCTTCAGCAGCCCGAGCAGCATCCTTTATAACGGCTTGCTCTAGAATTTTTGGAACGAATATCATTGTCAGGGTCAAACCGATAATTGCTAATGCAACGGTAGGAAGTAACAGTTTCCAAAGCAAATTAATTTTAAACAAAATAATATCCTCAAAATAAAACAGATTAGAACTGATCTAATTATAGATCAAACAAAGATAAAAAAGTCTGATTGAGGCTGGATGAATAGTTATTATTTTATGTGGATTTTTGAAACTTAAAACTTCATTTCTTAATAAATAACTTAATAGAACAAGTACAATAAACACTTTAAATTATCATAGATAAATTAAATACTGTATGTCACTTGCCATTGTATACAGACGAGGTTGTTCTGGGATAACCAGGCGAATTTGACCTGGCGGAGAATTAAAGTGAAGATACTGGTTGCAGAATGTTAAACCGCATAATAACAAATTACTGAAGCATCAAAAGAGTTACTATAATGTTATTGTATGAAGTCCCGAATATAATAAAAATATTCTATGAGAAGGAAAATGAACTCATTGTCCATGAATGGTTAGAATACAACCCGGAGGATCGAGATAATACTATCCTCATAATTTTGCAAAAAATCTATGATATTTTTTTGGTTTATCCGGTTGAAAAAGTAATTGTAAAAGCAGATTTGACTAAGGGTGCATTTTCCCCAAGTATCCAAGAATACATTAGGGATGTACAGTTTCCTCGACTCCTGGCAGATACAAAAATTCGGTATGTTGCAACTATCAAATCAGACGATGAAATGAAAAATTTAGGGGTGGCATTGTGGCAAGCACAATTTAACCAAGGGGGCGAGGTGATTTTACATGATGTGAGAAGTGAAGACGAGGCACGAGAATGGTTGAAAAGCCTTGCCAAATAATGCATTTAAGCAAAAAGGCACGTCACTGATTTAAGTGTTATCTCGTATAAAAGTAATTTATCCTCGAATTGCAGTGGGTCGGTTTCAGTCAATCAAAATATTATTGTACAGAGCGGGTGTGAGTATTTAAGAATTGTTTGTCAATATGATTATCCGATATAAACAAAACGAAATTAAGGTATTTATGTGGATCAAATAAAATTTAATATCATAATACGGAAGCCAAAATATCCAGTAATTGTCATCTCTGCAGAGGGCCTTTATTCTTCATTCGATATTAAACAATTAGCTAAAAGTTGCATAAGCTCAACGCCAATTGATGCTAAAAGTATTGTTCAGGTTATAGACTCAACAGGAGAGGAATTCTGGTATTCACCTGAACAATATGTTCTATCGCCTGGCTTTTCATTTAAAAAATGGACAAAAAAACAACTAATAGAAATGTTCAATAGTAGTTCAAATGCTAAAAACCAAGTTCAAGAATATTCAACAAAATCTTTGTCTTCCAAACGGTTAGAAAAAATAATCGAAGATATTTGTGAATTATTAAAGGAATAATCATTGAGTTTACCTGACTGCAGGAAGCGTGGCGGAGCTGATGCGGAACATTTAGAAAAGTCACTGGTGATGCTGGTCGCTATGCCTGTTTGAAATCAACACCTATAGTTCGATGAGGATCGACTATCGACCGTTCAAAACACACTTCAATCTTGCTTAAACATTTCCAATCTGATCGGTCGCTTGACAGCCAATTGCAGCCATTTAAAATTTATTCTGTTTAGATTAATTTTGCAGAAAGATGAATTCTTCTTTTAAATTTAACCGTTGAATATTATTCAGACTTGTTATCCCGTTTAGAGTTGCTGGCTTGAAACGGTATTGTTGACATGTGTTAAGTGTTAGGGTGTATGATTATCGGGTCAGGGTAATAATTAGTTATATGTTTCCTGCGAAATCCAGTAGCAGAAAAGAAATTCATTGGTTGAAAGAGCTGAAGCTGAGTGTTGTGAATCAAAGCTCGATGTGAAAAAGCTAACACGGATGCGGAAAATATAAGCCTGTGAAAAATTAAAATCGAGTCTTGATGTTTATCAAGATTGGGTGCGGAGAAAGTAATCTCGACAGAATGCCTCGAGGTTTGAAAGAGAAAAAGAAAAATACTGAGGCTTGCAAGGCTGATTGCTGAAAAAGGAAGTTCGGACTTACTGCTACGTTAGTAAACGGTGGAGATACTACAGTTTGGTAAAAATAAATAAACCACATGTAACTATAATAATTATTGGAGATACTATTATGTCTAATAGCCTTTTTTACAGGAGAAAGCTTCTTCGCCTATACTTTGCTTGTTCTGATAGCTTCTGTTTTTTTGTATCCTGTTTTTGGGTAAAGTTATGAATAACACCTATCAAGTTCATGATGTTTTTACACCAACTTCACCCGCAAAACTTACGTTTGTGGAAAGGGAGTTTATTAATAAACGTATTGTGAGGGCTTTAAGGACACCTGGAACACAGATAATAATATATGGGCAATCTGGATCTGGTAAAACAACTTTATTAGATGCGATACAAACCATAATGACATCTGCATATAAAGGTTTGTTTCATTATAATCCTGGACAAGATGAATCAACTCAAGGATCAAGAACAAAAGAAGTTCGAACACTTGCATCTTATGTATTGGGTGCTGATGATGGTGCCTATGCAAGAATTAACGGTATTAATACTTGTTATCTGATAGCAAATTTTATACCTGAGCTCTATGAAAACTCACCTGCTTTTACCGCCATTATTGGGGTAAGTGCTTATTTAGAAACAATGGGTGAGCACCGTGCCGCTAAACAGGATGATATAAAATTATTTATTATTGAAGACCATACAATTGATGTTAATCATTGTATGGAAGATAAAGAAGAGGGAGGCCAATCTATTGTACCGTTACAGGAAATAGAATTACATTTGAAATCCGCCGTAACTGATATCAATATTACCCATTGCTCAGGAAAGGAAGATTATTTATCTCAGCTTTATGGCAGGTTTCGTGGTAAAAAATTTGTTAATAAAAATGAAGCAAAGGAAGCAGCTAAATCTTTTAGTAAGTTCATGTCCTATAAACCAGTTCAGGACCTGGATCAATTTATAAAAAGAGATGTTTTAGATGAGAAAAATATTGATCAAGCTATTGATGAAATAAGTTCTATGATGCAGTCCATTAATAAAATGGAAAAGCAGGCACAGAATATTGAAGTGGGGGTGAACTATCTAAATAAAGCCAGTGAGGCTGGTAGAAAGCTTTCACAATTGGTTGTAGATAGTCAGTTATATAAGTATGAAGTAGCAATTCGCTCCGTTTGTTCA
>ENA-ORXI01000206-ORXI01000206.1-sediment-metagenome-genome-assembly--contig:-NODE-206-length-47104-cov-10.640908_pt1 | contig 47104 bp, 38 predicted proteins | sample MGYA00237861_ERZ511468 | MGnify/ENA primary metagenome ERZ511468 (study PRJEB26299, sample SAMN06266213) | sediment metagenome | isolation source: Hudson Canyon methane seep mesocosm | place...
TGAAGGCGATGATGCCACCAAAAGCCGATTCGGTATCCGTTGCATACGCAAGCTCATACGCTTCGCCAATGCCGTCTGTCGATACCGCAACACCACATGGGTTAGCGTGTTTAACAATCACACAAGCAGGTTTCACGAAAGACTTAACACATTCAAGCGCAGCGTCAGTATCGGCAACGTTATTGAACGAAAGTTCTTTACCTTGCAACTGCTTAGCGGTGGCAACAGAGGCTTCCGTCGCATCTTCGTCGATGTAGAACGCAGCTTTCTGGTGCGGGTTCTCGCCATAACGCATGTCTTGCGCTTTGGTGAACTGGCTATTAAAAGTGCGTGGGAAGTTATCACGGTTATCCGTGCTTAATACTTCTTGAGTCTGATCCACAGTCCCTAGGTAATTAGCGATCATGCCGTCGTACTGAGAGGTATGCTCGAATGCTTTAAGCGCTAGGTCAAAACGAGTCTTAGTCGTTAGGCCTTTGTGCTCAGCGATTTCAGCCAAGATGCTATCGTAATCTCCAGCGTTAACAACGATGCCAACGTGAGCATTGTTCTTAGCCGCAGAGCGAACCATAGTTGGGCCGCCGATATCGATGTTTTCAATCGCATCTGGCAGAGTACAGCCAGGCTTAGCCACAGCTTCAGCGAATGGGTATAGGTTAACAATGACCAAATCAATTGGGTTGATACCGTGTTCTGTCATGACTTCATCATCGATACCGCGACGACCTAAAACACCACCATGAATCTTCGGGTGAAGAGTCTTAACACGGCCATCCATCATTTCTGGGAAACCTGTGTAGTCAGATACTTCTGTTGCAGCAATGCCTTCTGCAATCAGTAACTTATAAGTACCGCCGGTAGAAAGTAGCTCAGTGCCATTAGCGCTTAATGCGCGGGCGAATTCAACAATGCCTGTTTTATCCGATACGCTGATTAAAGCGCGACGTACAGGAGTGATGCTAACAGTAGGGGCGTCGACAGAACTAAGTATGCTCATGATTTTCCGAATAGTAAGTAAAACAAAGCTGACCAAATGGTTAGGTAAGGTCTAAGAACGAAAAAGCGGCTATAAATAGCCGCTAGATAATTAAAAGTTAAACGCTTAAAGCATTCCGTACTGCTTCAGTTTCTTCCGCAGTGTGCCGCGATTCAAACCCAGTACCGTAGAGGCCTTGGTTTGATTATCACGGGTATACTTCATAACCGTTTCTAGCAATGGCGCCTCAACTTCAGACAGTACCATGTTATACACATCGGATACGGGCTGACCGTCTAGGTTGTCAAAGTAGTTCTGCAAAGCGCGTTCTACACTGTCGCGTAGAGTTTGCGTATTCGCATCAAATGATGAATCTTGTGCTGGGGTCGGGGTATTAGCCGCTTCGGTCACTGTATCAACCTTCCTTAATAATGCTTCTGTGTTCATGCCGCTATTCCTTTATTAAGTATTTTATCCTTGAAAAACGTTCGAATCGCCAGGACTTGCTCAGCAGAGCTTTCCAAACGATTAAAATCTTTGCGAAAGGCTAAACCTTCGCTATGAGTCTGTAAGTACCAGCTCACGTGTTTGCGCGCGATACGCACGCCTAAATAATCACCATAAAACGCGTAGAGTCCTGCGATATGCTCTAGCAATATGTTTTCAATTTCAGCCCAGTCTGGAGCTGCAATTAGCTCACCGGTTGCGAGGTAGTGAGCAACCTGCTTAAAAATCCAAGGCTGACCTTGGGCGGCGCGACCGATTAAAACTCCATCAGCACCGGTAAAATCCATTACTTCAGCGGCTTTAATTGCGCTGGTGATATCACCGTTAGCAAAGACGGGAATGCCGGCCTGTTGCTTGATATCACGAATGGTATGGTACTCAACCTCACCTTTATAACCACAGTCACGGGTTCGGCCGTGGACCGCGAGCGAGACAATACCCGCCTGCTCAGCGATTTCTGCAATTTTAGGTGCATTTTTATGCTCAGGGGCCCAGCCCGTGCGCATTTTCAAACTAACCGGTACATCTACCGCTTCGACAACGGCGTGCAAGATGTCGCTAACTAAAGCTTCATCACGCATCAGAGCAGACCCTGCCGCTTTATTACACACCTTCTTTGCCGGACAGCCCATATTGATGTCGATGATCTGGGCGCCATTGTCGACATTAAACTTGGCCGCTGCCGCCATGGATTCTGGGTCACCACCGGCAATTTGCACGGCAATCGGCTCAGGCTCTCCATCATGGTTCAAACGAAGTTGTGACTTTCGTGTATTTCGCAACTTCGGGTTACTCGAAACCATCTCACCGACCACGAGTCCAGCACCTAAACGTCGGCATAACTGCCTAAACGGAAGGTCGGTCACCCCTGCCATGGGTGCAAGCACCACGGGGTTTGGCAGTTGGTAAGGACCAATCATTAACATAATAAATGTATGACTTCTGGTTAAAAAATGCGCGATGGAAAAGTCGGCGTATAATACTCATATCAAGAGTATGAATAAAGGCCTATAGAGCAGTTTTTAGTGAGATATTTGCAACTAAAAAGCTTGACGTGACAAATTGAGCCTTTTGTCGATGATTATCGAAAAGACTGGCTCAACTTGATTGACAGAAATGAATTTTTGTAGCTTAGCGACTAATGGTTTGCCGCTAATTCAATGCGATAACTGACAGCTTCTGCCCCAGGGTTAACAATTTCAATGGCGATATGAATCGGCACTTTTAATGGCATCACTTTAGCGCCAGCAAGTTCCCCTGCTAGATATTCTTTTGGTTTAAAGCTACGAGAGGCAATTACTTGATTCTCTAAGCCAGTAAAAACTAGATTTAGGTCTGGAAAGGGTTGCTGGTAAGAAGCGTTATTAACTAGCAGGGTATCGATATACAGAGCTTGTTCAACTTCAGGGTGCAGGCGCACCATAAAGTGTTGGGTATTCATTAGATCAACATCTTGAATCGCCGGTAGCTGGCAACCTATTAACTGGCACGTTATTGCATAAGCTGGGCGGTATTCAGGGTGGCGAGACCAAGTATCAAATTTAAAGTAGCCTACTTGGGCGGCTAATGAGAACATCATCGCAAGTGCTCCCGTTAACCATAGCCAATTAAAGCTTGAGCGGTTTTGAGTCGCCACTTTGTGGGCTTTCTTGCCTTTCTTATTAAGATTTAGGGGTTCGTCATAAAGATCATTGACGGAACTTGCGACACTCAGTTCAATTTCAACCGTATCTTGCTCAAATTCGTCATGGCCACCTAAATGGAATTGATCATCTTCTATGTCATCCTCTAAAGAAGGAAGGAAGTCATCTTCTTCTTTAACAACATTTTCTTTAGTGAAACTCATGTCAATGTCTTCAATTAAGTCTTCATCAACATTTAACAGCTCATCCGCCCAAGACTCATCATCAGGGGATGTCTTTTTCTTCTTCGTGTCACTTTCAGCATCCATTAAGCTAGAAGCCCAGGACTCATCAGTGGGCGTATCCTCTGAGTCGTAGCTGTTACTGCTATAAGTATCATTGGAAAAGTTGTCATCATTGAACTCGTCGGTTAGATCGAATTCAAGGTCGTCACTTTGCTTATGCAGTGAGTATCGAGACGGTTTAGCACCTTCCTGCATGCTGAAAACAGAATCATCAAGCTGCAAGCCATTATCAAAGGTTTCATCTCTATTGCGATCCGGTTGGCGAATACCAAAATCTTCTAGCGGATCATCAGCGATTTGATCCGGAATATCATCGAATGAGATTTCATCCGCTTTCGGCTTGATAGGCGCTGCTTTTTTCTCTTGTGCCGGCTTAGTTGCCTTGGCGGCCACAGGGACAGGTTTTTTAGCCGCCGCTGGTTTGTTTTTTACGGGGGGAGCTTTAACTGCTGCGGCTTTAGCAGTAGTCGTTGTGGCCGGTTTAGCGGCCGGAGTTGGCTTGGCTTTTTCATCGACTAAATGATCGGCGCCTTTAAATACTTGTAAACAAGATCCACAGCGCACAGCACCTTTCGCCGCCGCTAATTGCTCTAAGCGGATGCGAAATGTGGTTTGACAATGTGGGCAGCGAGTTATTTGAGTCTCAGCCATAAAAGCAAAATCCTTTCTGTTCTACCATTTACTTCTTAACGCCAGTCAAGATGATCCAATCATCTTGTTGTTCCATACCATCCATATTAAACCATGGTTCGTAGGCTTGTCGCACTTCTTCAGCTTGATGGCTTAATAGACCAGATAAAGCGAGCTTACCTCCCGTCTTAGTCAACTTGGCAATGTTCTCCGCTAAGGAAATGAGTGGCCCCGCAAGAATATTGGCGACCATGATATCTGCTTCAACTTTGTGCGTATTTTCGGGTAGTACCACGTCATACTTGTCTGCACTAATACCATTGCGCTCGGCATTTTGTCGCGTAGCGATCAAGGCTTGTGGGTCATTATCAACCCCGAGCATACGATCACTACCGAGTAATAAGGCAGCAATCCCTAAAATACCACTGCCGCAACCATAATCGACAACCAGTTCGTTACCTTCTACGTTTTGATCTAAAAAGCGCAGGCAATGTGCGGTTGTTGGATGTGTTCCCGTACCAAAGGCTAAACCTGGATCTAGCATTAGGTTAACGGCGTCTTTATCTTCAGGGTCTTTCCAGCTTGGGCAAACCCATAGACGATCACCAAAGGGCATCGGATGGAAATTATCCATCCAGGCACGTTCCCAGTCTTTATCTTCTACTAGCTCAAGCTTATGGTTAGGGAATTGGATGCCTTGCATTTTTGGATCGCAAGCAAACAGCTCTTGCATATTAGCCAGTAAAGCTTCGCCATTAATCTCAGCATCAAATAAACCGATGACGATGGTTTTGTCCCAAACAGGCATAGTACCCAGCTCAGGCTCTAATATTGGCTGATCAGCACCGTCTTGCAAGGTCACGGCTTGTGCACCTTCCAATAACATTGAATCTTCGATCACTTCAATTTGATCGGGTAATACTTCAACTTTAAGTTGTATCCAAGCCATTAGGCTGATCCTTTTAACTGTTCTAACGCACTCGCAAGTGCAAATTCATACCCTTGAGGGCCTAAACCACAAATCACTCCTACCGCTTTATCTGAAAAGTAGGAATGAGCGCGGAACGCTTCTCGAGCATGAACATTGGAAATATGGACTTCGATAAAAGGGATATCTACCCCTAAAATCGCATCACGAATGGCGACACTGGTATGGGTAAAAGCGGCGGGATTGATGATTATAAAATCGACCCCGTCTTGTCTCGCCTGATGAATACGTTCAATCAACGCAAATTCAGCATTCGATTGAAAACACGTTAGCTCAGTACCAGCGGCTTGACCTTGCTTGACTAAAGTCTGTTCAATATCTGCGAGGGTTGTATGACCATAAACCTCAGGCTCTCGAGATCCTAATAGGTTCAAGTTAGGGCCGTTTAAAACTAGGATGGATGGCATAGTCAGCTCCGCGTATTAACGATACAAATGATTGTACGTCTTTTTGTCAAATAATAGCGGGCGAGTGTGCACAAAAAGCGGCTAATGGTCTAGTCCCCTGTGGCGCTAATCGCTTGAAGGGCAGGTTTTTACGCAATTTCGACCATCACGCTTGGCTAAATACATCGCTTGATCGGCTAAATCGATCAGCTCGCTGGTCTTTTGTCCTTGATAGAGGGCGATGCCGCAGGAAAATGTTGAACTGAGAGCAGCTTGGCCACCATGCAGAAGATGAGAAAAATTATTGCGAATCTCGTCCATGATGTTATGGGCATCTTCAATCCCGGCTCCTGGCAAAACCATGGCGAATTCTTCGCCACCATAGCGGCCTATATAGTCTGTTTTACGCAGTCGCTGAGATAAAAATAAGGCTAGGTTTTTAATAACTTCATCGCCGACGGGGTGGCCATGATTATCATTAACTTGTTTAAAGTGATCAATGTCGACCATGACAAAACAGAGTGAAGAGTTATTGCGCTCGGCGAGCTTAATTTGCTCGTCTAATGCTTTCAGAATATGAGTATGATTATACAAGCCGGTGAGGCTATCACGAGCGATCAACTGGCTTAACTCACGAGCACGACTACCGCGGGTACGTATTGTTGATAACAAATGCCTAGGGTCAACGGGCTTGGTTAAAAAATCTTCTCCACCTTCAGCCATAGCCTTAAGTTGAGTTTCTTTATCTTCTTCACCGGACAAATAAATGATGGGAATATTAATGTAATGTTTATCTTGGCGAATGACTTTGGCCAATTCGACCCCATTGCATTCAGGCATGTACATGTCCATGAGGATCATTTCAGGCTGAAAAGACTCCAGTACCTCTAATACTTCCATGGGGTTAATGACCTTTTCGGTAATCATCCCCGCTGCATTTAATGCTTTTTCGGTATACAGAGCTTGAGACTTTGAATCATCGACAATTAATATCCGAAAAGGTTGTTCTGGAACGATGTTTACTAAGGTTTCAATGCGGCTGATGATGGCCTGTGGCGCTAAGCTCTCTAAGCTACTGATGCCACCCAAACGAAGACATAAGAGCTTTTGTTTCAGTGTCATAGGGTGTGAGCTATAAAAAATGACTGGAAAGGTCGAATGATCATCTTCACCACCTTGATGATGCTTGATGATCGCCAAGCCATTATCCGTAGCTTGAAAGTCGATATCCATGATTATGGCTAAAGGATGGCGCTTATGAATTGCTTGATCCAGTTCATCTTGGGTATTAAACAGTTCTGCGCGTAAACCAAAATATTCCATCTGCTGGGCAAGCTGCAAGGCATTATCGGTATCGTTTAAAGCCATATATACCGGTTTTTTAACCACAATCATTTTTTCAGATTGATTGCTATCGCTGTGGCGTAATACCCCTTGGCTGAGCTGCAGCATCAGGTCGTTTAGCTGATTAAGCTGTTCACTGCTAGGCAGAGCTTCAGCTTCTAAGCTAGAGAGGATGGCATCAAATTTTTCAGCAATTTTAGTATATTTTTCGGAATCAAAGCGCTGAGCGAAGCGTAATAGCTTATCGTTAGCTTGTAATAAGTCTTGAATGCGAGCGCTTTGCCACTGGTCGTCGTGTAGGCAGCGCCATAGATCCAGTACATGGCGGGCTTGATTGGTCACACGAGTAGAGAAGTGTTGTTTTAGCTTATCAGCTTTTGATATATCCATGATTTTCTATATCGCAAATGTTGCTAATAGTTTAGCAGTAATCAGAAATCTTGCTGTCGAACCCACTGACTGTTCGTTCCTGTTCTATAGTAAAGGTAATTAATAAAAGAAATTTCACTATTTATTCCCTATATATTAACGATAAGAGAGAGTTATTGTTGCTCAAAGGACGCTTAAGGCTGCGAGTAATGGGCTGGTTATTCACCGTCATTAAACCCTTTGCCACCTGTTTATTATTAAGCCTTGTGATTTTGTTAAGGGCGGATGATCAGCAATGGTTAAGCAAAGAGTTATTGGCTGGCGCGCAGCGCGAATTTGGTGATGATGCGAAGCAGCGCTTACTGGATTGGCAGGAATTATATCAAGATCTACGCGATGATGATGAAGATGAGCAGCTAAGAGCGGTGAATCACTTTTTCAATCAGCGGGTCAATTATGTCAGTGATGATAAACATTGGGGGCAGAAAGACTATTGGGCCACTCCGTATGAATCGCTCACCACTCATGGTGCAGACTGTGAAGACTTCGTAATCGCTAAATATTACACCCTGAAGGAACTCGGGGTTGAAGTAGAAAAAATGCGTATAACCTACGTCAAAGCCCTACGGATTAATCAAGCGCATATGGTGCTGACTTATTTTCCAACCCCTGATGCAATTCCATTGGTATTAGATAACCTTATCGGTAAGATATATTCAGCGGATCGACGTAAAGATTTAGAGCCGGTATACAGCTTCAATGGCTCAGGAATGTGGTTAGAGCGAATGAAAGGACAGGGGATTCGTATGGGGAATCCTAATAAACTCGATTTATGGACTGGTTTGCGGCTAAGAATGTCAGCGCAAGGCATGGAAATTTAAATAGCAAGGACATGGACATGACATTAAGACGCCAGCTCAGCCTAATGGCGAGTGCGCTTATTTTATTATTATTAACTGGCAATTTGTTTGTCACACTGACAAATTCCAGTAGCTATTTTCAACAGCAACTAAATTCAAGAGCCTATGACGCGGCGACGTCCTTAGCGCTTTCTATGTCAAATGCGGTCGCGGATGGAGATAAGGTAAAACTAGAGCGCATGATTGATGTGCTATTTGATCGCGGTTTTTTTGCAGAAATTCGTTTACAGCTGGTGGATGGTAGTGAATTAAAGCGCCAAGCACAGCAAGCCACGCAACATAAGCCTGCGCCTAGCTGGTTTATTTCACTCGTGGACTTATCGGTTGTCGCTGCAGAAACGGATGTGACTCAAGGGTGGCAGCGATTAGGCAGTTTAACGATTAAAAGCCATACCGATTTTGCCTATCGTGATTTATGGAGCATCGTTCGCGGAGAAGTACTTTGGTATCTGTGGATGGCATTGCTCAGCCTCGTCAGTTTGCAGATTATCTTACGCTGGATGTTTAAACCGTTAGAAAGAGTTGAGCAACAAGCGCTGGATATTAGTGAACGTAACCTCTACGAGCTAGAAAAGTTGCCTCGAGCTCGCGAGTTGAAGCGCGTTGTTTTAGCGATGAACCAGATGGTGCGTAAACTAAAATCCATCTTTGCAGAACAGTCAGCCCTGACGGAGAAATTGCGTGAAGAAAGTTACTTAGATGATGTCACCCATTTATTAAATCGACGAGGATTTGATCAGCGCTTGCAGCATGTTTTAAAACAAGCGGAAGGGCACAGTGGTGTTCTTTTATTAATTCAGGTGAAAGATTTTACGACTTTCAATCAACAGCAAGGACGAGAGGCTGGGGATGAATTATTAATTCGTATCGGAGAAGTGTTAAATCAGTGGCACGATGAACATAGCGAAGCACTCGTAAGCCGAAGAACCGGTGCTGATTTCGCGCTCTATATACCGGCTACCGATATTTTGCATAGTGAAGAGCAGGTAAAACATTGCTTTGATTTGTTATCCACAACAGCGCTCACTCAACGATCAGGCATTCTTTTTCATGTTGGCGCAATTGTCTTACAGCGCTCATTGGTTGAAGAAGGTACTCAAGATCAGCAAGTAACGTTAATTGAAGCGCTCAGTAAGGCCGATGCCGCATTAAGACAAGCGCAGCGCCAACCTCAAAGCCGCTTTGAGTTCTATGCCCAGCCTAATGATGAAGTTGAACGCACTGCCGGTGAATGGAAAATTGAATTAGAAAAAGTATTAAAGTCTCAAGCGATTGAGCTGCACTTTCAGCCGATACTGGATACTCGCGGTGAGCACATTATTCAATATGAAGTTTTGAGCCGTATTCATGATCAAGCAGGTATTATTTCAGCGGCTCGGTTTTGGCCAATGATCGAGCGTCATCAATTGGCGCCGCAATTTGATTTATTGGTAATTAAAACGCTATTGCAACAATTTCAATCCTGCTCGTATTTAAAACAAGAACAGAGTGAAATTAAAAAGAAGTTTTGTATCAACCTTTCAGCGGCGTCGGTGCTAAGTGAGACCTTTCACGATCAATTAGAAGCATTATTTGATGAGTATCCCCAGTGGAACGATTATTTAGCGATTGAAGTCGCTGAATTTTCGATCACGAATATTGAATCATCATTAGCTCGTCTAGCGCATAGATTAAAAGAAAAAGGTGTTGAATTGGGCGTAGACCAAGTAGGAACAGGGTCATTAGCCTTTGCTTATTTACAGCGCTTACCGTTGAGCTATTTACGTATTGCCGGCAGCTTTAACCGTGGACTTCATCAAGCTTTGGATCATAAATTCTTTATCCAATCGATGGTGCAAATAGCCCATAACCTTGATTTACAAGTATTAGGGGAAGGTGTTGAAGGCGAGCAAGATATTCAAGCGTTACGTCAAACCGGTGTTGACGGTATGGCAGGCTATTATTTTACTAAGCCAATTAATGATCTAACCGCGGCGTTAGAGTGGCGAGCTTCTATCAGCACAGATTAAAACAGCTTAGTTGTTGCAATTTAGCTATGACGAAATAGCTGCGACAACATGTCACTGGTATTTAATAACGTTCGCGGTAAACTTGCCGCGAAATAAGACATTAGCAATATTAAGAGAGTAGGGCGTGAAATTACAGCGAATGGTTAACCAAGCTGGTTATTTGATGATGGCTTTAACGTTATCTTTTTCCAGTGTGGCAGAATGGGTTGTGGAAGAAGGTTATGTACGCAAACCTATTCCAGGACGTAGCATGACCGCCGCGTTCATGGATCTGCGCAATGTCAGTGATACTGACAGCACTTTAATATCCGCTAAATTGGAAGGCGCTAAAAGTGTAGAGATTCATACTCATAGTCATGTGGATGGTATGATGCGAATGCGTCAGCTGCATGAGCTAACAATTAAAGCCGGAGAAACCATGAGTTTTGAACCCGGTGGTCTGCATCTAATGATATTTGGCATAAAAGCGTTACCTGAATCTCCAGAGCTTACCTTATGTGATAAAAACCAAGTTTGTTCTACTCATATTCTGACAACCCGCTCATTGGTAAAGAAATAGAAATAAAAAGGCAGTCTAGGCTGCCTTTTTATTATTAGAATAATTGAAACGTCTTAAACCTACCTTGGCGCAATAAATGAGGTATTAATTGTTCCAACCTTTTCATTATTAACGGTCGATAACACATTAATTGTTATTGCTTCATTATTTGATTCCCTCCGACGAGTATTACCCCCAGTACTTAACCGAGTCACAGTGAAAGGGATTTGCAGTCGCTGCCCTGATGCTAGATTAAACTGGGTTTGGCTTAGTTTAAAATCCTCTTGCTGGCTTTGGTTATTATCAATTTCAAAGTAAACATTCTGCCTATTCTTCGCTTTATTATGCAGTTTTATAAAGAAATTATTTTCTATTTCATCGTTTGCATTGATACGGTAAAGACTCGTGCGCTCTCGCTCTAAGTGAGCATTAATGATTTCACGGCCTTGCCATTCGTTAACTAACAAAAATAGTGAAAGTAAAAGTGCGGCAGCATAACCTATCAGCCGAGGTCGGCGAATAAGGTTGATCGCTTCTTTAAAACTTGATTCTCCAGGGTGGTAGCTTATGAGTCCCTTGGGTTTATTAATTTTCTCCATAATATCATCACAAGCGTCAACACAAGCTCCACATGCGATACAAGCGAGTTGCATGCCATCGCGGATATCGATATCAGTAGGGCATACTTGAACGCAGACTTGACAATCGATGCAGTCATTTCGTTCTTCATTATACTCAACCACAAGAGTCGAGCGGTCAGCCATCACAGATTGAAAACGTGAATAGGGGCACATGTGTGTACAAACTTGTTCGCGTAAAAAACCTGCATTCAAATACGTTAACAGGCCGATGAATAAAATCCAAAATAGACCACTGCCGGACATTTCATTGACTAGGAAATCACTGGCAAGAAAATCATTCGCCATATCGGATAATGGGTAAAAGTAGGCAATAAAGGTAATGCCCGTGGCTATACTCAAGCCTAACCAGGAAACATGTTTAAGTGATTTTCGAGCCACTTTTTCAGCACTTTGCTTATTCAGCGCCCATGGCTGACGGTCCATTTTTAAACGTTTGTGACGAGAACCTTCAATGATTTCCTCTAGGCGAATAAACAAAAACGTCCATACTGTTTGTGGGCAGGCATAACCGCACCAAAGCCTGCCAGAGACCATGGCGACGAAGAATAAGCCAAAAGCGCCTGCCATCATCATCCAAGTTAAGACCATCAGGTCTTCGGGCCATAAAACGATATCCGCAAAGCGAAACTGCTTACTGACAAGATCAAGATGCACCAGAGGCAAGTCATTCCAAGTCAGCCAAGGGGTAATAAAGCAAAGGGCTAATAATGGCAAACTGATGCTGCGGCGTAGTGTATTAAAACGGCCTGTAATCAAGCGCACTCTATGGTTATCTGGAGCCGATTTGAACCAGCTGATTAATGGTTGAATAATCGAGGAGGATTCGTTACTTACCGCGGGTTGGGAGGATGTGGCGATTAACTTACTCATAAAGCTCTCATTTCTTTAAATGCATGAGGCTAGATAGCAATCCTTAGGCCACCTTGTAAGCTACTGAATAATAAGGGGTTTTTACATTTTTTCTGATAATTGTAGTGATATATGATTTATTTGTAGTGATATATCGCTACTGGTTTGATATATCACTACTTTTGATTATTAATTCCCAGTTTTTTCATTCGAGAGCGCAGTGTTGAGACGGGCAGTTGTAAAATATCAGCAGCGCCTTGCTTGCCAGAGACTTTACCCTTACAGAATGCTAGCGTTTTAAGGATATGCTGTTTTTCAGCCTCCGCTAAGGTCACAAGACCTTCTTGCGAGGACTTTATTGGTAATTCTGATGAGTTCGCAACGGCTGGATTATGCGAAGGGAGGCTATTAGACAAACCAAGCTCGGTATCTAGGTGTACTGCTAGCAAGCCATTACCGCTATGAAGAATCAACGAGCGCTCGATAATATTGTACAGTTCACGGACATTGCCAGGCCAAGAGTAGAGCATCATTTTCTCTAGTGACTCGGGCGTAAAGCCAGTGCATTGGCGGCCGATGTGGCGTTGTATTTTTGTTAAAAAATAATTTGCTAGCAATGGGATATCACTTGCTCGTTGTCGCAGTGCCGGCAACCACAGTGGAAATACGTTTAGGCGATAAAATAGGTCAGCTCTAAATTCACCTTGCTCGACCAGTTTCTGTAAATCACGATTGGTCGCTGCAATAATTCTCACATCGATCTTGACCGTTTGGCTACTGCCCACGCGCTCAAACTCTTGCTCTTGCAAGACCCGTAATAATTTAACTTGTGCGGCGGCGGTCAGTTCGCCAATTTCATCAAGAAAAAGAGTACCACCATGGGCTACTTCAAATCGCCCTAAGCGACGCTGTGTTGCGCCAGTGAATGCGCCTTTTTCATGACCAAAAAGTTCGCTTTCAATTAAGCTCTCAGCAATCGCACCGCAATTGACTTTAACCAAAGGTTTGTCTTTGCGTTGACTGCTGCCATGTAAGGCTTGGGCAATCAGTTCTTTACCGGTGCCACTCTCCCCTTGAATGAGCACACAGGCGTCAGTAGGGCCTACTTGAGCAATGCGATCCAGTAAGGCGGCAATGATTTCACTTTGGCCAATAATATCTTGCTGAGATTGATGTTGGATTTCTTGTTTCAGTAAGTTATTTTCCGCGACTAACTGCTCTTTTAATAACTGAACTTGCTGTAATGCCGTTTGTAGCTTTTGCTGTTGAATCAAGCGCTCACTGATATCTTTAAAAACAACAACGACTCCCAGTGTCTGGCCATTTTCTTCGATGGGAGTACTGGAGTATTCGACGGGAAAGCAGCTGCCATCCTTGCGCCAGAATACTTCATGTTCACAATGGGCGCTCTCACCAGTTAGGCGCGTTTTGTAGATAGGGCATTCATAATCTGGGTAAGGTCGACCATCAGCATGACTATGATGATGAAACTGATGAATGTTCTTGCCTAATATATCGTGAGCAGTCCAACCAGTAATGCGCTCAGCTGCTGGATTTACAAACGTAGCAAGACCGTCGGCATCCAGGCCATAAACACCTTCTGACATAGACTCTAATAGTCGAAAGTAGCGTTGTTGGAGATCTTTTAGCGACAGGCTGTTATCGGCAGAGTGTTTAGACACGATTAATCCCAGTCTAAATCTTTTTCTTCACCATGGATTAGCTTGGTCCAAGCCGGACCTTCATCACCTTCTTGCCAAGCCGCTTTTGAGCAGCGAACTTCTTTACCAAGAGCGGTATGCAAAGCGCGGCCACAATCAAGATCGTTATTCCAAGGGGTATTATTTTGCTTGAACCATAAGCTAGCAAAGTTCTTATTACTATTCAGAGTAAATAAAACTTCAGTGCCATCGACTAACCATTGAACAGATTTAGGTGAATTTTTGTGCTCTTCTACCTGCTTAAACTGTGTGCAAAGCCAAGTGTATATTTCACTGGCTTCGGCTTTTAATAGATAAACTTCAATATCGGGGAAACGTTCGCTCATAATACTTTCTTTTGGCTCTGAGAAGGCTCAGTCACTGAGTCAGGAATGGATTCATCGGTCGGCGCTTTTATACGCTCACGGCTAGCGAAGCTTAAGAAACGCAATAAGCTTAACGATAAATAGCCTATTATAGCGGCTATTCCGCCAAGAATCGCTAGTATAAAGCCAAATAAAACAATCAGCTCTTGCCCAAGGGAAGGCGCTATCGCATTTTCTGAATACAAGATAATCCCCATACCAAAGAAAAAGAATACGGCCCCTAAGGTAAATATCCAAATGTTATCGGCTTGCTTATCGGCTCTTTTTAGCAGCCATTGATAGAGTTTCTTGTAAAACTCCATAAAAAGACCTCTATTTTCTATTATCGACTAAGTGTTATGCATTGATTCTTTTATAAAGCTAGTTTAGCTTAATACTAGTCAATACGGCTATCGACTTCTAATTTATGCACCCAATACTAATATTAATCGCCTCTCTATTTTTGTATTTTTCAAATGCAAACATAGCCATCGCTGAAAATGTGCATGTGGCAGCGATTGATTGGTGTCCCCAACTTTGCTCTGATGAAAATAAGCCTGGCTATGTTAATGAGATAACAGAGCTTATTTTTGTAGGCAGTCAGTATAAGCTGTTAATCGAGACTTTTTCTTGGTCAAGGGCAATTCATCAAGTAAAAGTGGGCGAATCATTTGCATTGCTCTCGCCAGCGAAAGCCGAAGCCCCAGGGTTGATATATCCTAGCAATGAAATTGGGGTTCAAAGAATGTGCATCTTTATTCCTGCAAATAATAAATGGCGCTATAGCGGCGCTGAATCCCTAAAAAAATTACGAATCGGTATTGCAAGTGACGCGTCGATTGAAGCTCTTAATCCGTATGTGAATGATAAAAGTTTTAATTTTCAGCCTATGCATTACGATAAAAACTTCATTGCTAAAAATATTAAAATGATCGCGGCCAATCGATTAGATGCATTTATTTTCACGCAAAATACAACACGTCATCAACTAAATAAAATGGGGATTAATCAAAATTATATCAATGCAGGCTGTGTATCAGAGGAAAAAATTTACATGGCTTTTTCAAGTGACCAGAGTCTAGCTGGTAAAGTGAATGCCTTGAAAAAATATTTTGATGAAAAAATAATAGATTTATATCGATCTGGAAAAATAGACGAAGTTCTTAAGAAGTATCAAGTGACTCCGTGGCGCAAGTGAGGCCACGGATTGTATGTGACTCATTCTGATAACAGGAACTTCGCCGCATCCTTTGCACTTACTTCAGGTTTTTCTTCCATGGGCATATGCCCACAATCAGAATAAGTTATCACTTGGCAATTTGGCAGACTCTTTTGAAAGTTCTTAGTATGACGAATGGGAATCCAATGATCTTGTTCACCCCACATTAATAATGTGGGGGTCTGAATATCTTTAAGGCACTGAGTATCAAAGCCAAAACGGTTACGAACAAATTGCAGAACTTTACTGCCACCTTGACGATTACCGGGTCTTAACATCATTTCATAATAGCGTAGTAACTCTTCTTCCGTTGCGCGATCTGCATTGGCGTAGGCTTGGCGAATAAGATGAAAAACTAAAGATTTGGGTGGGTTTGAATTTTCAGCGACCCAGCCTCCGAGTGGAGCGCCCCAGCTCACTAAGGCTAATGGCGGCATAAATAAGAAACCGGCTGAATCGAGCAGAATCATTTTCTCAATACGCTCAGGGTACCTAGCGGCAAAAGAATAGCTAAAGAAGCCGCCTAAGGAATTCCCCGCGATATGGCATTTACTGATTTTTAATGCATCCAGCAGATCACGTAAAAAATCGGGATAGCTATTATTATCAATTTTTGAAAATGGAAAAGGGCCTGTTAGGCCGAAGTTGGGTAAATCTATGCTGATAATATGAAAACGATCGTTAAGCTCATCAATCCACTTTTGCCAAGTATGCAAAGAAGAGAATATACCGTGTAAACATAATAATACGGGAGCTTCCGGATTCTGCCGACACGGGCTATCGCGATAATGAACATTGAGGCCATTGATATTGATAAAGCTGGAGTCTTCTAGTTGATACTTCTGCTTTAAATCCGCTAGTGGAATCGTATGGGTATCTTGAAAGAACATTGCAGACATGGAATTCCAAGCCCAGAGCGTTTGTTTTAGCATATTTGTCTCAACATCGTGATTTCAATATTCGTCAGAATATTTTTTGAGAATTATCTTATTGATGAAATAAGTATTTATTATTATTTATGCATATTATTTTGCTCTTAGAGGTAAAAATATACAAGTTGTAATACAGATGAGTATAATAAGAATCATTCTTACTATGCATTGTATTGGAATTGTTCATATGGATGTGCAACAAAATCATCTAGCCTTGTTGAAAACAGCGGGCTGCTCTCTTCTGCTTGGCATCGTATTCTATCTACTTTTCAGATCACCTGTTTTAGGCCTTGAACCTATGGTGCCATTGGCTGCTATGCCTAGCCAGGGCTTAACCACAGTATTGATGGGTTCATTTCCTAGCTTTATTTTCATGCCATTGATTATCTCTTCGACACTGCTACTGCTTTATTGGAAAAAGGAACTCAGCCAAAAAGCTGTCAATCAGGTGACTGTCAGCTGGCTATTGATAGTTGTTTTTTTTGAAATCTGCCAGGGACAGCAGTTGCCAATATTAAGTCGGGGTACGTTTGCAGTATTGGATATTATCGCTGCCATGCTCGCGAGTTTCGTGACTCGCTTTATGATCTCCCGATACTTAGTAAGCAATGAAGCAAGCGAATTGACTACAACAAGTACCTGGAAAAAATCTTCACTCTTATTGTTGGGCAGCTTTGCTATTTTGGGATCTACTTACGAGGATTATTACGAGTGTGATGGTGACGATATTAACTACCTGTGCGTCAGTGAAGTGGTATTAGAGCTTGATGATTTACGTGGCGATATCCAGCCAGATTATTCTTCTGGCCAAATACTAGAAAGAACAGGAAAGATTTATCGGCTGGATCAATGGCTGTTTGTGGTTGAAAAATTCCGAGGCATTCATATTTTTGATATGACAGATGAACTCAATCCTATTAGACAAGTATACCTGCCGATCCCCGGGGCATTGAATTTAACCATTAAAGACGGCGTTTTATACAGTTCGGCTTTTATCGATCTAGTGATGATCGATTTAAACTCGTTATTACAAAATGATGGCAATGAGCTGTTAGTGGTTCGTCAAGAAGACGTTTTTCAATATCCTGATGAAAGACAATTCTTTCCCCTTGGATATTTTATGGATTTTGGTGATAAATATAATGGTATCCAGAGCATTGTCATTGGCTACAAAACAAAATCAGGGAAAGTGATTTTATACGGTGATGAATATGATTTTGAAAATGAAGAGTCTAAAGCAGATAAAAAGGATGACAAAAATGAAGACGATGATGTTTCTATTAGTTGCGTACTGCTTATCGGGGTGTGTTGAATCCACCGACTCAGCTAGTACCGGCTCATCATCAGGAGTCGGTGGGTCAACGGCACGTTTTGTGATTCAAAATGACCACCTTATTGTGGTTGAAGATAACTCGATACGCTCCTTCAATATTGAAGATGCAATGAACCCAAGGCTAGTCGATCAATCATTTACCACAGGCCCACGTTTAGAGACGTTATTTCCTTATGGTGAAGATTTAGTATTAATCGGTACTAATCAAGGTGCGGTTATCACTAAGATAACGTCGGATGGTTTTATTGATGGTTTATCGTTTGCTTCGCACTTTACCAGTCGCGATCCCGTCGTCGCGGCTGATGGCATCATGTACGTGACCATACGTCCGGAAGACAACTCAGCTGGTATTGTTGACGGTTCTGGAGTGCTGTCCAATAGTGGCAGTAACCGCTTAATCGTATTTGATGTCAGTGACGTTGAAAATCCAATTGAATTGGTGCAAAAACGTATTGAAAACCCATCGGGGTTATCCATCGCGGGTGATCGCTTATATGTTTGCTTTACAGGCGGGTTAAGAATCTACGATGTGACTGATTCTAGTGATCCACAGGTCGTGACTGATTATGCAGATTTCCCCTGTAACGATGTCATTGCAGTTGATCGTAAACTATTAGCAACAGGGAATGATGGGATTCAATTATTAGAAAATCAGCAAGATGTGATTTCACTATTAACGTCTATTCAAGTCGGGGATTAATTCGAGAATAGACGTTAATTATTAAGCAATGAAATGCTGCGCAATTGAAAAATGCTCAGTTAATCATTGTCAGGCTTGAGTTGCTTTAATAAACGGCTAGGCAAGTTTTTAATGGTTAAACTATTTTCGCTAGGATCAAAGCTAATATCTGTGCCTAAAGAAGTAGCCGCAAAGCTCAGTGTTACTTCTTTATTTTTACCACTATAGCGCAGGTAATTTTTTAAGCTTTTACGATCAGGAATTAATTCATTTTTAATAACCGCTTCACCATGGGCTAGCTCAGACGATTGCTCTGGTGATTCATTCATCGTTGATTCTGAACGTGGACGAACCTGTCGGCGCTCACGTTTTTTCAGCGCTACGAACTGCTCAAATTTTTCCGGAGCACTGCTATCTAATTGCCCTGATAAGGTTTTAAATTCGACTGTTTCACCTTGCTTATCCTGCTCGACACAATACTCGATTACCTTCGTTTTCGTCTCAATCGACTCACTTTCAGGTAAGGTCTGGGCGTACTCTTCAACAATCTGCAAAAACTCTTGAGTTTCCTGCTCGGTATCTAGGGTATCGATAAAACCAGAGAAATCAGAAAAAAGCTTTTGAATCGGTTTGTCCCCTCGGCCAAAGCTGAAAGTGAAATACTTCTCCTCACTGCGCTTACCTTCTTCCTGCTCTTTTTTAAGTTCAGTGATATCAATGCACAAGCCAAAGCCAGTATTCGAGAAATCGAGAGCGCGACTTTCGCTCAATTGCATATCAGTGGTTAAGCAGATATTGCTTTTTTCACGCAGATGGAAGATATATAGCTTATCCGTATCCGCCAACTCTTCTTTAGCAAAAGCAAGATAGCCATCTATTTCAAGCTCGGTATTATCCATTGTATCGGCAAACTGTTCGCTGACCTTCTTCGTCCACGATAAGAAGCTCTGCTGATCGTTTAGCCAGTTCAGTGTTAAGCCTTTAAATTGGGTTACTTCAGGGTTAAAGCAGCCATAACGCTTGCTCGCGCGCTGGACAAAAATGCCTTTCAGCTGACTCATCACCAAATGACAATAATCATCTACTTCAGCCTCATTAGCCGTCGCTGTAACCATAGCCGCAGGTTTTTGAGCTTCTTTATTGATCTGATGAGTGACAAAGTGGGTAACTGGCATAACAATTCCGCTGGCGATAGAGAGACGATGGATGGTGAACTATAAGCGCGATCATTCTATCACCTTGCTCTCAGACCAGCGACTGATGATTGATGCTGAACCTGAAAGCAGAGTGGAAGCTGAACTACTAACTAAAGCATCATAAAACTTCTGTTTAGTGAATTAATTGACACTACCGGGTGCACTAAATAGAGACTAGATACCCACAAAACGCCCCAAAATAGACAATTTTTTAATTATTAACAAGTTCTGTGTATAACTCTGTGTATAATATAAATATAACTGCTTTCAGCCCCCGTTTTATCAGGGTATGAGTTAGATCGTACATTTTTTAACCACCTCGCGGAAATCGCTGCAGCCCAATGAAGTCAAGGCTTTTGGCACTAATAATAGAAATATTTATTGGACAAAATACGCACTGAAAATAAATCAAAAAAAGTGCAAAGCAAGTCTTGATTTTAAATAAATTCATATTTATTTGCACAGTTATTAAAATCTTACCCACAGAATGTGTGGATAACCTTGGGTATAAGGTGCTTAAAGCAAGACTGAGACGGGAGTACACCTATACCTAGGTCAAAATGATGATTTTTTGTACGAGAGACAGGTAAGCACTGAGACCAAAAACGCCAAAGTGCGAGTTTATTGACAGGCTGAAGAGTGGCTTGAAACCCGTACTGTTTATCTATACAGTTGGTTGATGAAGTTATATATCGCAGAAAAACCCAGTCTTGGTCGGGCTATTGCCGACGGATTAGCCAGCCTAAATGGGGGTCAGTCTTTACGTAAGCAGCAAGGTTACATCGAGCTGGGAAATGGTGATGTCGTAAGTTGGTGCATTGGCCACTTATTAGAGCAGGCCGAACCCGATGCTTATGATTCAGCTTATAAATCGTGGAAATTAGAACATTTACCCATAGTGCCGCAAGAATGGCAGCTGAAGGCCAAAAGCCAAACCCGTTCTCAGCTAACGGTATTGCGAAAATTAGTTAAACAGGCCGATCAAATAGTCCATGCGGGTGATCCTGATCGTGAAGGGCAGTTATTGGTCGACGAAGTTCTTAGTCATCTTAAAATCAGTGCCCACAAGAAAAAGACTACCCAGCGTTGTCTAATCAGTGATTTAAACCTGCCAGCCGTTAAACGTGCTTTGGTGAATTTACGCAGTAACCAAGACTTTGTGCCACTTTCCGTATCCGCACTCTCTCGATCAAGGGCGGATTGGTTGTATGGTATGAATATGACCCGTGCTTATACCTTGCAAGGGCAGAAAGCGGGCTATAAAGGAGTATTATCGGTAGGTCGAGTGCAAACACCATTATTAGGCTTAGTGGTCAAGCGCGATGAAGAAATTGAACATTTTGTTAGCCGTGATTTCTATCAGGTAGAGGCGAACTTAGTTAACTCTAATAATGAAGCTTTTTTGATGAAATGGCAGCCGAGCGAAGCTTGTAAACCCTATCAAGATGAAGAAGGACGAGTTTTACATAAGCCGTTAGCAGAAAATGTTTGTCAGCGTATTCAGCAGCAAGCCGCAGAAATAACCAAGCACGAACAGAAAGACAAGCAGCAGCCTGCGCCTTTGCCGTTTAATTTATCGACTCTGCAAATTGAAGCTGCGAAAGCCTTTGGCATGAGTGCACAGCAAGTGCTCGATGGCTGTCAAAGCTTGTACGAACGTCATCAGTTAATTACCTATCCAAGATCTGATAGTCGTCACCTTCCAAATGAACAACATGCATTAGCGCCGAATGTTATTCAGGCGATTGCTCAAAATTGTATGCCGTTAAAAGAGTACGCAGAACTGGCGCAGCCGAATTTAAAAAGTAAAGCCTGGAACGATAGCAAGGTCGAAGCACACCACGCGATAATCCCTAGTGAGAAATCTATATCATCCGCTCAGTTTGAAAAGCTGAATCAGTTCGAACAGAAAATCTATCGCCACATTGCTCGTCAATATTTAATGCAGTTTTTTCCCGCCTATCAATATGCCGAAACGAAAGTTGAAGCTATCATTGCAGGGGGACAATTTAAGACTCAAGCCAAGCAACCGTTAAAGTTAGGCTGGAAGGTCCTGTATGGTAAGAATAACGACGCGAATAACAAAACCTCTATTAATAGCAGTGGAAAAAAAGAGGATGCTAGCCAAATCTTACCACCGATAAACTTAGATCCTAAAGATAAACAATACGGAAAACATGCCTGGTTATGCGACAGCGCAAATTTAATAGAAAAAAAGACCACACCACCAGAGCATTTTAATGACGGGACATTATTAGCCGCAATGACAGGGATTGCTCGTTATGTATCGAATTCTGATATTCGTAAAACCTTAAAAGAAACCGACGGCCTCGGCACAGAAGCAACCCGGGCGGGAATCATTGAATTGTTATTTAAACGTAATTTTTTACAACGCAGTGGCAAGCAGATACGCAGTACTGAAATTGGACGGGGGTTAATTAACAGTTTACCCGAGTCGGCGATCACTCCTGACATGACCGCGCTATGGGAACAGCAGCTAAATGCGATTAGCATTAAAGAACTGAATTATCAGGGTTTTATGCAGCCGCTTCATCAACACTTAGGGCAGCTCATCGAGCAGGCGAAGCAACACATTCCAACGGGATTACAAGCCTTAAGTGGGCAGGGGCAAGGTTTTAAAAGAAAGGGCTCTGGTAGAAAGGCGGGAGTGAAAAAAAGCTCGACTAAAAAGTATGGTAAAAAAACAAAAGCTAGTTAACCACAGAGAACACCGAGGGCACAGAGAAGAGATAAGAAATGAAGATGAGATTGATACCTTAACTTCTTTTTCACAGTTAGTTAAATCTTTTCCTCTGTGTAGCGCAGCGTTCTGTGTGCTCTGTGGTTAATTATTCTTTAGCTTTTCCTCTTAGAGCGCAAAGCCGAGCAAATAGCCAAAACAATTAAGCCCGCAAAAATCAATTGGCTAATCTCAAATACTTCAGACAAAAAGATCACCGCAAATAACAAGGTGAAAAATGGCTGCAATAATTGAATCTGACTTATACGACCCGCGCCTGCTTCAGCCATTGCCTGATACCAAAAACGGAACCCCCACCATTGGCTGACCACGGCAAGATAAAGTAAGCCCGCTATTGATATCCACAGTTCACCTTGTTGGCCGGGATCGTTCATTGCTTGAGTCATGTTATTAATAAACGCTTCGCTTCCGGTATGATAGCCAATACTGATCGATGATAGCGGCAGGTATAAAACTAGCATCCAGCAGATGGTTTGCCAGCCGCCAATGCTCTTCGCAGCTTTGGCGCCTGCGCTATAACCTAGGCCACCAAATAGCAGCACTAAAAATAGAATGCTAAGTGTTTGTAAATCCCAGCCGGAAGATGAGGCACCATTTAAAAAATAAACCAGAAGCAATAATCCACCAAAACCAGAAGAAACCCAGAATCTTAGGCCATTGCGTTCTTTCATAATGAAGACGGCGAATACACTGGTCATTAAGGGTAAACCTGCCAATACTACTCCCATGTTGGCAGCGGATAAATTAATCAGGCTGTAGCTTAATAGGTAAGGAAAACCAACCACAACCCCGGTCCCTGCTAGAGCTAACCAAGCGAGTGTCTTTTTATCCGGCAGCGACCAGCCATTGGCTATGATGACGGTTAAAGCGAGTAGCCCAGCAATAAAGGCTCGTGAACTGGCAATTAACTCGGCGCTAAAAAAAGGTAATGCCAGTTTAGTCATAGGTACTGTCATCGCGAATAGCACCACGGCGAATAAACCTTTGGCTGCTCCGGAAAAGTACAGCGGCTGGCTGGATAAGTTATTCGGTGTGTTGGGCTCTAATCCATAGTTAGCGGTAGTCATAATGTTCACGCTCAATTTTTTAATAAAAGTCTGTAATAAAAGTCTGTAATAAAAGTCTTCTGACAAAGGGCCTGTTAAATCAATGAGATAAAAGGTGAAACTATTGTGTCTGAAATCAGAACAAGTACAGAGAGGCACGAATTGGATTAGAAAGCAGTACAGTTTCATTAATAACACAACTGTACTGGTAATAACTGAAATGACTGTACTGTATTGCAGTACAGTTAAGCTGGTAGCATACTGTTATTGAAAACTCAGTTTAAGGCAGTCGTTATGGCCAACTCCCTCAGCACTAACAACAGTAATCGCAATAGCAATAGAAGTACTACCCTTTACCGTCAGGTAGCGGCCGAGCTTGCCAGTGATATTGAGCAGGGGGTCTACCTGGCCGAACAGAAAATTCCTAGCGTGCGTAAACTCAGCAAGCAATTGCAGGTCAGTATCTCAACGATCAATCAGGCCTACGCCTTATTAGAAGATCAAGGCTTGATTCGAGCAAAACCTCAGGCTGGTTACTTTGTGCGTAAAGGGGCGAATGATGAACCTGTACCACCACCACTGTCTCAAGGTGGGCAACCGAAAGCGGTGACAAAAACAGAGCTGATTAATCATGTCTTAGAGAATGTAAACCAAAAAACAAATGTGAACCTTGGCTGTGCGATCCCAGATCATTCCTTCCTGCCGTATCGTTCTTTGCAAACACACATGCAAAAAGTTACCCGCTTTAACATGGAAGAGGTATTTGATTATCAGTTCTCGCCAGGCTTAGAAAGTTTGCGGACGCAAATTGCGTTACGTATGCGTGATGTTGGCTTGCGCTGCCATGCTGATGACATTGTTATTACTCAAGGCTGCTCTGAAGCTTTGCATTTATGTTTAAGCAGCACCACGGAAGCCGGAGATATAATAGCCGTCGAGTCTCCTTGTTATTATGGCTTTTTGCAAATGGCAAAATTACGCGGGCTTAAAGTGATTGAGATTCCCACCGACCCCATTCACGGTATCAGCATTGATGCATTAAAGCTGGCGTTAGAGCAGTGGCCGATTAAGGTTTTCATGGTGAATAGCCGTTACAGTAATCCGACGGGTGGCCGCACCAATAGTGAAAAACAACAACACTTAGTTGAGCTTGCGAAGCAGTTTGATTGCCAAATTATTGAAGATGATATTTATGGAGAAATGCCCCTCGATAATAATATGGCGGTTCCAGAAGGCAAAGAAGCGATTAATACCGTTATAAAAACCCATGATACCGATGATCGAGTCATGTATTGTTCATCCTATTCTAAAACGATCGGTCCTGGGCTTCGTATTGGCTGGTGTATTCCTGGGCGTAATAAAAAATCGGTAATTCAAGCACAAAGATTCAGTACAATGGCAACCAGTAGCCTGCCGCAATTAACCATGACCTCATATTTGCAAAATGGCCATTACGATAAACACCTACGTAGTTTACGCCAGCGAGTAACAGAAAATATTAAATTATTCTCTCAGGCTGTTCAGCACTACTTTCCGAAAGGCACGCGTTTATCCAGCCCAAGTGGGGGTTTTATTTTGTGGATGTGCTTGCCTGACAATGTCAGCTCAATTGAATTATTGCACCGAGCCCAAGAAGATTCGATAGCGATTATTCCAGGGGATATATTTTCTAATAGCGATCAATTTAAAAACTATATTCGATTAAATTGTGCGACTCCTTGGAATGAAGAAGTGAAGCAGGCCATTGCGCGTTTAGGCGTAATAGTGGAAGAGCTTAGTATTGCGAACGATTAAGCTTGCGCACGTTATACTGTGAGCTCGGTGAGCTTACTGCACCTTAATCGGTGCAGTAGTAATAAAAGCAATCAAACAAAATTTAATATTGAATGTCTTAGGCTTTCGCTTTCAACGGCATATAAATATCAGTGATTAGTTCAGCCGGTGGTACCTCCCTAGGGTTATTCAAATACTCTTCAAATGCAGGTTGGTCAGCCACTTCTCGGCCGGAATTTGCTAGCCACTCGCCATACAGCCATTGATAGGCACTGCGCATATTTGAATAAGGGCCAATATGACGTAATACAGCATATTCACCATTAATGATCGATTTTCTTTCTATATTAGAATCGAGCTCAATACCTTCTAAACTCGGCAGAGCAATGCAGGCTGCACTCTGTAATTCATTTTCAGGAACAGAGTCTGGATCATTGTAATAGAGGCCGACAGAGCGCAATTGGGGTCCAATTAAACCGCGCATACCTAGCCAGCCAAAGAGTTTTTCAAATGCATTACCAATGTTCATATATGAGCCCGTATGGGGCATAGCTAATACTTCAAACGATTCGATTTTCTTTAGGGTGACGTCCATCATTTCAGTTGTCCTATTTTTACATGCATTTGGAAACGCATATTTATTAAATAAAGTATGGCTACCTTGTTGGCGAAATTTCGCCGGTGGCATACCGTAGGTTTCACTGAAAGCTCGATTGAAAGATTGTAAACGGCTATAGCCAGAAGTGCTCGCGACCGTTTCTATTGGCGTTTGACTATTGGCTAGTTCTCCAGCTGCTCGGTGCAAACGCAAGCGCTTAACGGTAACCGCCAAGGTTTCACCACATAGGCCTCGATAAATTCGGTGCCAATGATAGGGCGATACACAAGCAATTTCAGACAAGGTATTCAAATCAATTTTTTCATTTAAATGATCATAGATATAATCAATCACGCGCTGAAAACGGACTTGATCTAAATGCATTTGTTTAGAAATGCGATTGCTTGGAGTGATAGCGGAAGCCATGTTTGATCCATCAAAGAATTAATCAGTGTGTATCAAAACATAGCATGGAGGCTTTTAACAAATCTTGCGGAGTTGAATCTATGCGTCAGCCCAAGATGCGAGCAGGGCAATGACGCTATCAGCATAAGTGTCCATGGTTTGCTGACTCATTACTGGTGAAGGGCAGGTTAAGCAAAGTGTAAGAGCGCCTTTGAGACTACTGGCTACTGTATTAATGCCGGCTCCAGAAGCATGAAATGCTGCATAAGCCTGATAGTCTTCGACGACCAATGCATTACTATTGCTTTCGCAAGCGCGGTTCACATAAAAATCAAAATTGACCGGCCCTAAATTGGCAAAGCTAATGGGAGTAGCCAGCGGTTTTTCACTGCTATCAACGAACATTCTCTTCAAACCTTTAAGGCCCGCAAGCTGATAAATTCGTAATACTTTCCAATGCTGGTCTTGTTCTAAGGCCTCTTTGACCCCTGCCGCGACTTGTTCACCGAGGTGCCAAGGAGATTGCTGATACTGTTCGTCGATTAGCTCCTGATCAATATCCACCATGCTGGTGACCCCAGAAGATAAGCAACCAGAAATATCGTTATCAACTTCGGTTGTATTGGCTGATATTTTATCGCGCACATTCACTGTAGTGACGAATGGAAAAGAAAAATATTTTCCTACTGCATGTAAGTTGCCACGTTTTTTACAGTCAGCTAACAGTACTTGAATTAAAGCGGCGGAAAGCAGGCCATGAATACTTTTTTTCTCTGCCTTACTCAGTTTAAGTAAAGATGCGAAGGTGGCTTTATCTAAGGAGCGATGAGCAGAGCGACAACGATGTTCCGCAATAGGCACATTCCCTTCAGCCTTAAAACTCAAGCCCTTGTCGGCTAGTTTTTGCGCCTTCATAAAAGTAGAAAGAATGCCTAAAGATCGGAATGCGCCAAGAAACCCTGATATTTTCTTCGGCATGTAATGCCATAACGGTAAACTGAAATCGTTAGCGGTAGCAATAATGTCGGTAGAGTTATGAAGTGCTAACAGCCAGCGCTTCATTAAATGATATACCGAAGTACCATCTGAGATACTGTGATTAATGCATAAAAGTAAGGCGTGCTGATGGCTATTCTTTTCTGATACTAGGTGAGCGCGCCATAATAATTCGCCCTGTTGAAAAGACTGGTTAAGAAACTGAGTGCGCTGCTGATCCAGTACTTGTGAAAAATCATCACTGATGTCTAGTTCAGTATAGGCAAAAGGTAATCTTGGATTAACCGGTTGAACAAAATAGTAGCCCTCTGTCGGAGTATTATTTTGTTGGTTAGTTTCTGCTTTATGTATGAATTGACTGGCGACTTGTAATGATGCTTCCGCTTGTCTTAGTTTCTCCAGACCTTGTTCAGCTTGCTCTGCGGAAAGCTCTCCACTTAACCGTAGGCAAACAACAATATTACCACCCCCAGGTGCTAACTCGGCATACACGGGAAAACTGGCTTCATGGATACTTAAAGGACGAATAACTGGGTTCATGAATTAACTCTATTTTCGCTAGAAATTGTTTCTACGTTAAAACGCAATGACTGTTTTGTCGTCCAGACCAATGACAAAATGGGTTCAACAGTTTGATTCTCGGGCCAACTAAACTGATAAGTGCGTAACAGTTGCGCTAAAATAACGGTAGCTTCAATCATAGTAAAGCGGTGACCAACACAAATACGTGGGCCTAAACCAAAAGGTGCATAGACAAATCGTTCACGTTCGGCTTGAGCTTCTGTGGAAAAGTTTTCCGGATCAAAAAAGTTCGCATTTCCTCCCCAATATTGAGGGTCTTTTTGCATTGCCCCTAGCATAATAAGAATAGGCGTATCTTTCTTAACCCTGTACTCACCATCAATGCCCGACAAGTTTAAGTCGTCACCACTGGAGCGCAACATGATAGGAATGGGCGGACGTAAACGTAAACTTTCTTTTAAGACTTTATCCATCAGAGGCATATTCTGATAATGCTCATAACTAACATCATCAGCATCACCTAATACATCATTGATCTCGGCTCGTAGGGCTTGCTGTAATTCAGGGTGAGTCGCAAGGTAATAGAGTGTCCACTGTAGGAAAGCTCCTGATGTTTCATGGCCCGCTGCAATAAAGCTATGGACAAGTTGTATCAGTTCGTCTTCTGCAATGTGCTGGCCGTCATCATCGGTTGCGGTTATTAATTGCTGCATTAATACCTTAGACTCTGCGCGACCTTCACTATGTTCTTTGATAATATCTTGAAATATGGCTCGTTGAATCTGCATCATTTTATCGAGACGATAGTTCGATGGCAGTGGTAGTTTTTTCCAATACTTGGTGCGTTGAATCCGTTTCATCAACTCTTTGCATTGAATCTCTTGCGCTTCTAATAGTGGATCTGTTTTTGCGTCTGATTGAAAAGAGGCGATGCGATAATCAAAACCAACATGGCAAATAATCGCCAAAGCAATCCGGTTAAGAAATTCTTTCGCCGCTATTTCTATTTGATCAGAATTTTCAGCTTTAATCTCTTCTGCAAGTTGAGCAACCGCACGATGAGAGATTTTATTCATATCCACCATCATGTCTTTCAACTGTTCTGGACGAAAGGCAGGCACTACCAGCTGGCGTTGTCTTAACCACTGCTTGCCTTCTGTAACAAGAATACCTAAGTCACCACCAATGGCCTTCATTTCATCAACGGCATCACCGGTCTTAGGGAAGTTATCTCGATCGCCAACTAATATTTGTTGAATCATTTTGCGATCAGATACGACTAACCAAGGTTTGTTAAGAACATCCAATTGAAAAATATCGCCGTGAGTATCACGTAATTTCATCATGGAATCATATAAGCAGCCATGTTCTCCTTGTGCCATTAAGGGCAGGTGGCCTAATAATCCCTTATCTGGAGAAGGAATTTTTTTTTCACTCGTCAGCAGGTTGTCATCATGACCGCCATCTTTATCGCTATAGCGCCAAAGCAGATAGGCAGGTAATACAACGAGGTCCATAATCAATGCGATAATAATAGTCACCGCAGTCATTAAACCTAAATCAGCATTGGCGCTGTAATGAGAGAAACTTAAAATACCAAAGCCGCCTGCAAAAACCAAAGTAATGGTAATCATCGCCATACCTGTGGTCGACAAGGTTTCTCGAACTGCATTTTCTACCGATTTTCCAGCGCGTCGTGCTTGATTAAAGCGATGCAAAAAGTGAATGGTATCATCCACAACTAACCCTAAAGTCAGGGTGGCAACGGCGGCAACGCCAATTCCGATACGGCCATCGACTAGGCCCCAAAAACTGAAGGCTAATAACGCGGGAAATATATTGGTCAACACACTGATGAAGCCTAAGCTCCAAGAGCGGAAAGCAAATAATAAAATAAGCGAAATAAACAACATGGTAAAAAACGTGCCATATACCATAGAGGGGATGTTTTGTGCGGCCATGTTGGAAAACATGAGATCTAAGCCAGCACCGGTACTGTGCATGGCTTTGGGGGTATTGTCTTTTAACCATTGTTCACTGCGCTGGTTAAAAGCCATCATGCTATTGGAATCAGTTTCATACAAAACTGCTATTAATAGCGTACTGGATTTTTTAAGACTCACAATATTGGTAAGACCCTGACCATAGGGCAAAGACAGTTCGTAGAGCAAGGTATATTGTGAGGCCAAAGCCTGATCGCTCGGTACGGTATAAAATGCCTCTTGATTAGCGTTCATCGCTTTATTAATACGCTTTTGGATATCGCTATAACTTGCTACAAAAGCGACTTCAGGCTGCTGTCTTAACCAATTAGAAAAGGTTTCCAGTTTCTGCAAGTATTCTGGACTATGGATGCCATTTTCACTGCCCGAATCAATTGAATACAATAAGCGATGCAGGCCGCCGATGCGTTCATTTAGGTAATCATTAGCTTGGCGGAAACTGAAGCTTTCATCCATGTATTCAGTGAACATTTCATTCAGTTCGTTTTTCGGTAAACCTAATGAAATCAGCCCTAAAATGGCGGCTAGAGCAAGGGCGAGAATTTTCTTTTTATGGAGAATTACTAGGTCAGCCCAAACCACCATAAAGACCTTAGATTTTTTATTTTCCTCACCTGCCTTAATCGGTAACAGCATAACGATAGCAGGGAGTAAGGTAATGCATAATAGGAAAGCAATAATTACCCCAGCAGCAACGATATTACCCAGTTCACGATAGAGAGGCGATTCGTGAAAGTTTAAGCAAGCGAAGCCAATCGCGGTTGTAAGGCTGGTTAAGAAAATAGATTTAAAGTTATGCTCTAGGGCTTGACCCATAGCGCGAATTTTTGAATCCCCTGCACGATAATGCTGAAAGAAACTGACAAAGATATGCACACAATCGGCAACCGCTATGGTCATGATCATAGTTGGGGCGAATGAGTTAATCGAATTGATATCACCATTCAGCCAAGCTTTCAGGCCCATTGTGATCATAGTGGTAAAGGTGACTAAGGATAAGGTAATAGCCGTTGCCCAAATGCTACGCATCAATACAATTAATAAAGTCACCATGACTAAATAAGCCAGAGGAATCAGGGTTAGTACATCTTGCAACGTCGCGTCGGTAAATGCCGTAGCGTTTTCAACAGTGCCTGTGATATGGAAAGTAAGGTGCGGATGGTTCGCTTTAACCTGATCAACCTGTTGATGAATGTATTGAGAAATTTCATACGATTCGTCTAACGGGTTATCTGAGATTTCAAAGGTAATAAAGATGGTTGCCGCGCTGGCATCTTTAGCAATGTAATTACCCAATAAAGAGGGGGTCGACATAATAATGTCTTTTGCACTTTTAATTTCGATGTCTGAGGGCAAGGTATCATTTTCGAAGCTTTCAAATAAATGAGAAACAATCAGCTCATCTTCCAAACCTTGGGTATGATTGTAATTGGTAATAGAATCGACGCGAGAAGAATAGGGTGCTTGCCAACCTGCTGCTGTGATCTGATTAATCGCTGATAGCGCGGAGGGGGTAAATATATCCCCGCTTTCTGTACCGACAATAATCATCATATTGTCATATTTAGCATAGGTCGCTTCTTGCTGATTCATTGCAATTAAAAGTGCATTATCAGCATCAAAGAAGGATTTATAAGAAGAATTTAAGGCAATGTTTTTATAACCGATGCAAGCGACAGCGGTTATAAGCAGTGTCAGTAGAATAACGGTTTTAGGTTTGGTTAATATCCATTGAAAAAAAGCGTGTGGCATTCCATTACTCCGATACGTTTGTACCATAAACCGCCCCAGAATCAGGGCGGGCGGATTAAACCACAGTCTAATAAAAAACGATTGTACTTTTTAATAATAATTAACCGCTGCAGTTGGCACCAATGTTCCGCAAAACACGGTTTGTTATTTTACTGCTGCTTATTTGATTGCCGATTAACGTATAGGGGTCATTCAAAATTCCACGTTCGGTAATGACTAAGGTATTATCAGAAAATAGAGGGTATTGGCCCCATGTTACAGAGGTTATGCCGGGGAACTGTTGTATTTTAGAGCGGCTTACCTTGCCATGCTTATTAATGAAGATTAAACGGCCCATTAAATAGTCTGCTACCAGCACGCCTTCGCAGGTTGGCATTAAATCATCCAATATCGTCGCTGCAGAAAAGATTGTTTCATGGTTTAAGTATTCATCAGCAATAAAACGGACCTTAATAATTCGGGAAGCAAGCTTGCTGGCTTTAAAGTCACTTACGTATAAGTCCCCTTGAGAAAATCGTATGCCATTGGCAGAAGCAATGCCGTGATTATGATTTAAAAACTTTAACTCGAATTCACCCGCTGCTAACTCATTGTCGGTGACATTAAGATGTAAGCGAGAAATAAAACCGCGGCCGAATAAGTTGTAATTGGCAATTAGAATGAAATCTTGATTGGGAGAAATAGCTAATCCATTGGGAAGTGCAATGTCGGTTAGCTCAAATAAAGTAGAAACATGAGGACGGTTGGTCGTTATATCTATATTGGATAGATCAATTTTTATAAGGCGGTGCTTTGGTTTAATTAATTTACTGTCGGCGCATACGGCAATTAACCATTGGCCAATACTCTCGATACCATTAAGGGCATCACAATCGGTTTTTATATATTTTAGTTTTCTTTTTCCGTATTCATAGGTAAATTCAGCAATCCCTGAGGATGAGGTAAAAAAGTGGCGACCTTCTGCGGTGATGATTTGATTTTCAGCTTCTGCAAGGTTGTCGACCTTTTGTTTAGTCAAACAACCGGATAAAACAAAGGTTAGACAAACAGAAACTAGAATTTTGAAAGTTGAATTTTTCATGCTAACGATCCTTATTATTTTTGTTGTAATAATAAGTACAGCACACAAGAAAAAATCGATTTAGAAGGTTTGAGCCAATGGGGGAAGGAGCTGTCGTCGTAAGTGCATTTTATACAGTTATAAATTGCACTTACGTACTAGGTAAGCAAAAGTAATAAGGCTGATTAAGCCGTTGTTAAACTCGCACAAATACTAGGCTTAGGGTTAGAGCCAGAGAACAAATCAAAACGTTGATTATTGCTATCAGAAGTATCAGCAGCTTGTTTTAAACTTGCGTCATTTTCTAAATAAAGTGGGCCTTTAAAAATAACATCCACCTTGCACTTACCGGCTGAAATGTTCGTCTTATTGGCCAATTCAGACTGGTTAACCGCTTGTGCCAAAATACCAAAGCCATGAGCGATATCGCGCTTAAAACCAAACAGTTTAGCCAGATATTTTGAAGTATGAATCGGGTTATAATCACCACTGATGCTGGCGTATTTTTTACCACGGTTTTTAGGTACCGACCAAGAAGCCACATCAGACATCTGATCTAAACTCGCTAATTCAAAACTGGTTTCAGTCGAAGGATTTTCTTTACCGCCAAATCGGCCAGCCATGAAATAAATACTCAACTCTTCCCAAACCACTTCATCGGCAATTTTCACCTGAGTCATAAAATCAAACTCAACCCCTTTTGCGGTTAAACGGAAGCCACCCATTTGAGCATGGATGTCCATCTTATCGCCAATTGAAATCGCTTTGTGCTGAGTAATTGTATTTTTAAGATGTACAGCACCCAGTAAACCAATAGGAAAAACCTTATGAGTCAACATGTGCATGTGCATGCCACCCGCCATTACGTGGGGATAAAGCACAGGTAAAGTATCAGTGAATTCAATATCTAAAGTAGCGCAGTAATCTTTCAAAGCACCTTGGTCAGCCTGAGCGCCATACCAGCTAGCATTGATCTCTGGCATGCCGACTTCCGCTTTAAAACCTTTACGACGTAAAAAAAGGGCTTTAGTCATAGCGCTGGCAATGCCAGGGGCTTGATGAAATTCTAGGTTGATAGCGGTCATGATAGATGTTCCTAACGTTAACTATTATAAATTGACGTCAGTCTACCAGAGTCTAAAAGTGAATAAATATAAAATCGTAACCTGAAGCACATTGAAAAAAGTGCGGCGACTGCCGCACTTAAGTTGTACCTATTTGAACTTATTTGAATGATAGGTCGTTATTTTAAACGACCTACAAATTCAAGTTGGCCCGGGATCTTGTTGGTAATCAGTGACCAAGTTGCTGGATCCGTAGAGTTGTAAATAGAGCTGGTTTCTTCAACATCAATTTGAGCCATCCAGGTAATGTCACCTAGCTCGTGATGGTTGAATGAACCATTTAGGATACGGCTGATCGTTCCACCGGGAATACCTTGAGCTTTTTCAGTACTAACAACACCTGCAACCTTGGTCGCCGTAGCATTACTGTCGGTTAGATCAAAGCTGTGGAATTCCCAAACAGGAATGCGCAGATGTTTAGCTATAGTCTCTTCAGTCACCATAGTGTGGCCCGCATCGCTCAGGATTAGGTTATAACCCAAGTCGCCACTTCCTGTTACAGCACCCATCGCCATACGGCCGTTATTGGTTAGGTTTTGCATATTCATTAAATAGGAATCGTCAAATACATTAGTACCTGCAAGAACGCGGATAATACAAGGAGCGTAATCGCCTCTTCCTTGTTGATGTGCAAGGGCAGACTCATCATAGGATGCAAAGTACATGTTACCAGCGGCATCTTTTGCTGATCCAGATACAGCGCTACAGTTGTCTACAGAGTCTGTTGCTAGGCTATCGTCCTTACTGTCAACGATCACTAGCTTGGTATCACCTGAATCAGACCAGTCAGCGCCATAGAAGCCAATCGTTGCAACGAAACGATCACCATCCGTGGTTGGGAAAACCGACCACGTTTTTGGTAGCTGTTCTTCTTTAATATCCGCTAGAGAAATTGTATCGATCTCTTCCGTAGATTCGTCGGTATCGATGAGGATCATCTCGGTCGGGTTAAATGCAATAATCTGAAGACTTGCAAAATCTAGGGCATAAGCTTTGGTCGGAGACATGAATTGAGTGGCACGAAGCAGGTTACGGCCTGAAGCTGACGTTACCCCTGAAAAGTCTATCTCATCACCTAGGCTTACTACACCCGTTTCATTGACGACATAGCGGCGGAATACAGAAGATGTGTACATGCCAGCATAGAATGCATTATCTGGGTTATCACCTTCCGGTACAGCGATGCCAGTATATTCTGGGATCGCCAAGGCCGTCTCAGTATCAAATACCGTTTCTTCATTAAGAGTATTGGTTAAAAAGTGAAGGGAAATCCCTGCGTCTGTTAGCCAGGCAGTACTCTTAACCAAATAAATCGGATCGCTTGGGTCAAATGGACCCACTTGTTCTTGGCTGTTGTTATTGTTGCTATCGTTATCTGCGCCACAAGCGGCTAGTAGAATACTAGCGGCTAGGCAGGGGGCTAAATTTCGTAATTTCATGCGTGTTTCCTAGTCAATAAATTCCATGGAAAAGCCTGCGTTGTCGAGGTATCTCCGATGGATATTTAGCAAGACATTCGTTTTCAAATGGCTTCCTATAGAACCGAAGCTGAGGCTTCTACCCAAAATAGAAGGAAATGATAACTATTCTCAACTAAGTTATCAATTGAGAATGATTATTTTTACACTTTTTACATTCACTTAATTTAGTTATCCATATTGGTGCGTTTCTCCTTGCAGATAAGCACATTCATCGCTTAATATTATTGATTCTTATTCTCATCTTATTCTTAGGCCCTGATAAAACACCGAACTCCTTCGTATAAGTTGTTAATTATTTCCCCATTGTTAATGATTTCTTGGGCTTTACAGCTCTAGGTAGTATGAAATGCTCCGCCGATCTACATTGTTAAAAACACGTAATTTCATTCAGATCTTTCAGCTTCCAAGCCGCTTTGCGTGCATCGGGGCTTTATTATTAATTCAATCTTTTGCTTGGGCGGAGGCCGTAAAATCAGTCACAAGCGATGAAGGTAAGGAGTATGAGACTAAGGAGCTGGAAACCCTTGTCATTGTCGGATCTAAGGATGAAGCCTTTGAACTAGAGCAATCAGCAGCAGCAGTGGACGTTATTGATTTAAAGGCCGATCAAAAGTTGACCGCAGATTTGAGTGAAGTCTTATCCCGAGAGCCTGGAATTGGTATCCGCAGAATGGGGGGGCTAGGTTCGCGAGAACGATTCTCCCTAAATGGCTTAAGAGATGAACAAATTCGGTTTTTTATCGATGGTATCCCGCTTGAAATGTCAGGCTATACCTTTGGTCTCTCAACTATTCCAGTGAACCTCGTTCAGCGAGCGGATATCTATCATGGTGTTGTCCCTATTGAATTAGGGGCAGATGCCTTAGGAGGAGCGGTAAACTTCATTACCGATAAAGGGCAGGAAGGCACGGGTGGATCGATTTCTCATATGATAGGAGATTTTAATACCCGTCGATCAACGTTGAGCCTAAATTACGCCGACGACAGTGGTTTTTTTAGTCGCTTAAATGGCTTTTATGATTACAGTGATAATAATTATGAAGTGGATGTAACGATCCCCAGCAGACTGGGCAAAAAAATACCTTATAAAGCAAAGCGTTTTCATGATGCTTACGAAGGGCAGGGGATTAATGTGGATTTTGGCTACCGCAAACAAAGTTGGGCAGATTTATTCCAAGTAAGTTTATATAGCAGCGAATACGATAAAGAAATTCAACATAATGTGAGTATGAGTCAAGTCTATGGCGAGGCGACAGTTGAACGTAAAAGCTATGGTTTAAACCTAAAATATAACAAGCGACTTATGGACGATGTATCCCTGTCAGTTACGGGGGGGGCATCAGAAATTAAAACCTATTTTCTTGATATTGGAGAGAAATTCTATTTATGGAATGGTGAAGAAGGGACAGAGACAGTGCCAGTGCCTGGCGAGATAGGGGAGGCTTGTAAATGCAGTTACTGGCGCAATAATCAATATGCCATTGTTCATCTAGATTGGAGTTTGGCCGAAGGTCATACTTTAGATTTCTCCTCTGCACCTACAAAGCACAGTCAGTCATCAGAAAATCATTATCTTCCAAGTAATCTACCTGACCTACTTGATGTGGATCGCGACATGCTCAGCTGGGTTTCAGGTATAAACTACACCTTAGATATTTTCGATAACAAGTTGCAAAATCAATTTTTTATTAAGCACTACAGTCAAGATCGAGGGAGCGCGCAGCTTAATACCTCTACAGAATCGAATAAAAACCATGAATCAAATGTAGAACGAATGGGGTGGGGTAATTTGGTTCGATATAAGTTTCTTGACTGGCTATTGGGGAAAGCCTCATATGAAAATGCGACTCGACTTCCTAGCTTTGTTGAGGTGTTTGGTAATGCGGAAAGTATTGATGCAAATCTTGGTCTGAAGGAAGAGAACAGTGACAACTATAATCTATCATTAGAAATTCATGGCTTAAATAATGATTATGGATTTTGGAAAGCTAGCAGTAACTTCTTTATTCGAGATATTAAAGATGCCATTGTTTTAAAAATAAAAAATGATTTCTCGGTATATGAGAATATTGCGGCAGCAGATTCTAGAGGATTTCAAGTTTCAGGATCTTGGACTTCACTTGAGGAACTCTTGAGTGTTAAAGCCAACTATACGGAATTTGATTTTATAAATAGAGCAGATACAGGCATTTTTGCAAGCACTAAGAATGATCGAGTAGCCAACCATCCGTATAAATTCATCAATACAAACCTAGGCCTTAAATGGTTGAATATATTTACAAGTTATGACGAACTAAAATTAACTTGGAATTATCGTTTTGTCGGTGAATTTGAACTCATACCTGAGAGCATCGGATCCTCGCAATCACAAATTATTATTCCGACTCAAGAGAGTCATAGTTTAGCGGCAACCTACACCAAAGATATTTATTCATCGATAGTTTCAGTAACTGCTGAAGTCCAGAATCTAACCGATCAAAAACTCTACGACCATTATGGCGTTCAGCGACCAGGTCGAGCTTTCAATTTTAAAACAGTGATTGAATTCTAGAGGGTATATAATGGAATCGATCCTGGAACAGAATGGAAGCATACTGATTATTGAAGATGATCAGTCCGTTAATACATTGTTATATTCAAACCTAATGAAACTTGGATATGAAGTTGATTCAGCGTTCGATGGTGAAGAAGGATTGCGTCTAGCATTAGATAACGATTATCAAATTATATTACTGGATATAATGATTCCTAAATTAGACGGGTTCCAGGTTTTAGAAACGTTACGCTCTAAGAAATCAACCCCGGTACTGATGTTAACGGCCAAGGGGGGAGAGCAAGATCGTATCTGTGGTTTCAAAACAGGGGCTGATGATTATCTGAGCAAACCGTTTAGCATGGCTGAATTAGAATTACGTATTCAAGCAATTCTGCGCCGAACCCAGGTGATGGCTAAAGCGGATCTTCAAACGTCATCAAATAACAATGAAGTCTCTAGTAAAAATATTCAGTTTAATAAAAAGGATGGCTTAGTCATTGTTAAACAACAAAATGTTATTTTTACCCCGCTAGAATTTGATTTGCTGTACGCCCTCGTAGAAGATCAAGGGGAAGTGCTCAGTAAGGCACAGTTATATCAGCGAGTGCTTCTGCGAGAATTCAGTCGCTACGATCGAACCTTGGATATGCATATTAGTAAAATACGAAAGAAAATAACGCTTGCGGGTATGGCTGTTAATACGATTAAAACTGTACGTGGGCTAGGTTACTGTTTTGAAGAGTAAAAGCGCTATTCGTTTAGGTTTATTCGCTAAGCTGTACTTAATATTAGCTTTTACGACCATTCTATTAATTTGGCTAGTAACCCAAGTGACAAATTTTATAGAAGCTAAACAGAGTATGATCGCTCCAGAGCATAGGGAAACTCTGAGGGGGTATGCTCTGCAAGCTTCAGAGCTGTTAGAAAATAATGATATAGCCGAATTAGAGAGCTGGGCTGATGCGTTAAGAAAAAAAGAAAATACCTTGGTCGCTGTTTTAAAAACAACCTCACACTGGTTGGCGGCAGAGGTAGAAAAAGAAATGTTTGATGGTGTGGTCGACCTTACCATTGGGCGTCATCTAGATTATCCGATACACCTATACCTTAACTACAACCCTATAATGAAGGTGCCGATACCGGATTCACAGTATAATTTGATGATACAGCTTCCTCAGAGAATGCGCCCGGGTGTTTATTGGCAGTTTATTAATACCGGTATTCAATTAGGTTTCCCTATTTTTCTGGTGGCATTAACCTGCCTAGTTATCTATCGCAATATAATCTCACCCTTACGAGTAATGCAGCGTGCAACGAAGCAAATGACCCGCGGAGATTTCAATGTTCGCCTAGAGTCGGATCTAGGCCACCGCAGAGATGAATTTTCTGATCTAGGCAAGAGCTTTGATCAGATGGCAGAACGCATTAATATTTTAATACAACGGCAGAAACAACTGATTCAAGATATTTCTCACGAATTACGCACGCCCATTACTCGGATAAAACTGGTTTTAAATGACAGTGAAGAAAACCCTCAGTTTAAAAGAGTCGAACAGGAAGTGAATGGCATGCAATCTTTATTGGAAGATACCTTAACTTTGTCTTGGCTTAATAACCAAGATTCTAATCATTATAAGGATCTTAAGATCGAAGATGTGGACTTAACGGCATTAATCGAAGCCATTGCCGACGATGCCAGTTTTGAATTTCCTCATCACGAATTGATATTATTAATCCCCAATAGTTTTGTAATTAAAAACTCAAACCACAGGGCAATAGGCCAAGGCATTGAAAATATTATTCGTAATGCTATGAAGTATAGTGAGGTCGGCACTCAGATCGAAGTAAAACTCAGTCGTATCATGAGAGATGAGAACGATGATAATGCTTTAGATTGGGTGCGAATTGAGATTTCAGATCATGGTAGAGGAATAGACGGTAGATATTTAGAAGAAATATTTCAGCCCTTCTTTCGTATCGATGGTGCTAGGGCTAAAGATGTTACTGAAGAAAGCAATAAGTCAGAAGGTTACGGCTTAGGTTTAGCACTAACCAAGCGACAAATTGAAACCATCGGGGGTTATATTCGAGCAGAACATAATCAGCCTTGTGGTTTACGTTTTGTGATTGACTTGCCTGTTGAGTAAAAAATGTAAAGCTCATGGTTGATGTTTTTCAACAATATTAAACTCAATAAAATCATATAGAAAATTTCTTATGCTCACGTCAAAAGCTCGTATCTTATGGATTAAATGGCACGCCTATTTATCTTGTTTCTTTTTACCACTGGCGCTTATTTATGCATTAACAGGATTATTACATTTATTAGAGGTTGAAGGCGGAGCGTCTGAAACCTTTGAAATTCCATATTCCAGTGCGAGCTGGCCTGATAATGAGCAAGATGCTAAACAAGCACTGGTTATTTTTCTTGAAAACGAAAATGCGCTAAGCCACCTTCCTATCCCAAAAAACTATTTTGTCTCGCCAGTTTGGCAAGGCTGGTACGATATTCATCAAGAAATCAGCTTAGTTGCCGAGGATGAAGATCATGGCGCAAAAGTCGTGATTGAGAAAAATGACCTAATGCGCCAACTGATGTATGTACACAAGGGTATTGCCAGTAACATCTTCAAGATTTTGGGGATTCTATTCGGTATCAGCCTATTATTCAGCATCGTCAGTGGTGCCATCGTGGCATTAGCGATGCCAAAGCTTAAAAGAAATTCAACAATTGCCTGTGCTTTAGGCTGCCTGAGCTTACTGGTGGCTTACTTGCTTAGCTAAGTAGAGACTTGATTCTATTGACTACCTGCTTTGGTGCATGAATCGTAAGCGTCATCAAATAACAGCTACACTCTTTAGAAGCTAGAAAAAAACACTTACGGATGCGTATTATGCCTAGTCTCTTCATTCTAATGACATTATCCCTGTTCTCTGCATTCTTGGCAGCAGAGCCATCAAATACCGCTGCTGAATTAGACAAGCTAGAGGCGCCTCTTTATACCCCATTTATTGAACGCTATATGCTTGATGAATTGAAGCAATTGAGGATAGATCAGGCCGCCACCAAGAATGAACTGATGCAGCAAATAGTGGACAGAGAGCATAACTCGGTGGATAGAGGAGTCGAGTATGCCACCAGTACCGTTACCTACTTCTTTTACATCATTGCAGCCGCTTCCTCACTACTCGTTTTAGTCGGTTGGACCTCCATTCGAGATATTAAAGAGCGGGTTCATTCATTAGCGGATGAAGAAATTTCTAGGTTGATTACCGAATACGAAGCGCGTCTTGAAACAATGGAATCGATGATGAGGCAGAAAACGCGTCACATTGAAGAAAACCGAGAAGAAATTGAGCTTACCCAAGAGCTGCAATCACACTGGTTACGAGCTCAGCAAGAGCCTTCCCCAGCGAATAAAATATCCATTTATGACGATATCCTGAAATTAAAACCAACAGACTGCGAAGCACTAACCTATAAAGCCGATGCCGTGCTTGAACTCAATGAACCGCAGTGGGCAGTGAACCTATGCCACCAGGCCCTGAAGATAGATAAAGATAATAGCCATGCGTTTTATCAGCTAGCGTGCGCCTATACTGCGATGAACCAGATTGAGGATGCTATTCGTTATCTAAAAGAAGCGTTAAACCGTCGTGATAGTTACTTAATCGATATTAAAGATGATGCCGCATTACAGCCCTTAGTGGAACATGAGCTATTTAAAGAGTTGGTTGCGACATTTGAGATACAGTCGTAAAGAGCCTATTCATGGTCTTTGAAAATGCTGTTACCTAATCGTTACCTTGACCTTGTTATCGTATCGATACGAGATAACAAAGTGAGTAGAGACTATGATGAGACCCACAATATTAGCGCTAACCCTTACCTTAGCTACGACTAGCCTGCTGCAAGGTTGTGGTGGTGCTCAAGCACAAACCAGCGACACAAATAATAGCGCAAATCAAGATAGCCGCCAGCTTTGGCTTAATGGTGAAATTTACACGGTTAATAAAGCCCAGCCATGGGCTGAAGCTATGGTTATTGAAAACGGCCAGCTGCTATTTGTGGGCTCTGAAGTCGAAGCTAAAGCTTGGGTCAATGCCAGTACTCAAATTCATAACCTGCAAGGTAAAACGGTATTACCAGGCTTGCACGATGTTCACCTCCACCCGTTAGAAGCTGCCAGTGAAGAAATTCAATGTGTGCTTGATTCATCCAAGAGTATTAGCGCATGGGTCAATAATATTAAAGTGTGTGGGCAGCAGAACCCACAGGCGGCTGATGATGAATGGCTATTAGGTTGGGGACATTCGATTCTGACCCTAGTGGAAAGCAATACCGATCCACGTTTATTACTTGATGCTTTGAATGAATCTCGGCCGATCGCCATCATGGAGGAAACCAGCCATAGCGTATGGGTGAACAGTAAGGCACTTGAGCTACTCGAACTGGATGGGGTGATTGCCGAGCAGAATATCGAAGGGGGTGCAGTACTTTTAAATGCGCAAGGGAAATCAACCGGGATCTTATTAGATGGGGCAGGAGATCTAGCGTTTGATCTCGCCATGGCCGAAACCCCTGAACGCTTAGAGCGTAATTATCAAAGCTTATTAGCCGGCTTAGATGCAGTGGCTAAAAATGGCATCACTTCCATTGTTGATGCTCGCATCTATTGGCAGCGTGGTTATTTAAAAGCATGGCAAAGAGCGCGTACAGAAAATACCTTAACCGCACGCAGTGTTTTGAGTTTATGGGCTTACCCCAACATCGATGATGAACAGCAGATAAAACATCTGACCTCATTGTTTGAAAACGACGTAGAAAGTTTATTACGCATAAATCAAATAAAATTCTACAGCGATGGCATTACTCATAATGCCACATCGGCCTTATTAGCCCCTTATAAGGCAAATGCTTATTATGAAGAAGTCGGATCAATGGGACTCAGCTATTTCGATCAGCAACGCTTAACTCACTATGTTACCGAGTTAGATAAGGTTGGGTTTAATATGCACATTCATGCTATTGGTGATCGTGCAGTGCGAGAATCTTTAAACGCGATAGAAGCTGCGCAGCTTGAAAATAATACTGTTGCGAATAAAGTCCCAGGTCGCCATCGTTTAACTCATGTAGAAATGATTGCCGAAAGTGATAAGAAACGTTTTTCGGAATTAAATGTGATCGCCGACTTTCAGTTAGCCGGAGAATTTACGCATCCGGAAAATTTCGTTGAAATGGAACCCTTGATCGGTGCTCGAGCTCATGCCCAGCTGCCGGTAAGGGATATCTATGATACGGGCGCCGTCGTAACCTTGAGCAGTGATTGGGATGTGAGCAGTCTATCGCCTTTTGTTGGCATGCAAAACGCATTAACCCGAGGCGCGCAAAGCTTACCGGATTTAGCCGCTGTGATTGAAGCCTATACCATTAATGGTGCCTATGTGATGGATCAAGAACACATAACAGGCTCGTTAGAAAAAGGCAAAGAGGCCGACTTTATCGTCATTGATCAAAATCCATTTAAAATACCGGTGGATAAAATCAGCGAGATAAAAGTCTTGAAAACCATACTGGCCGGTGAGATTGTTTATCAATAATTAACCGTTGAGATACGACATGCTTGTATTATTAGTCGAAGATGAAGTGCCATTAGCAAAGTTAGTCTGTGAATACTTAGCAGAAGAAGGTATTGAAACAGATCATGCAATAACCGCGCATCACGCTCAGCAACTAATAGACAAGCATGATTTTGATGTCTTAATTCTGGATATTAACTTACCGGATATGTCGGGCTTCGATTTTTGCCAACAGCTGCGAGAGCATGGCATTAATATCCCTACCATTATGCTTACCGCCCGCCATACTCTTGCAGATAAAGAGCAGGGCTTTCTTGCCGGTACCGACGACTATCTGGTTAAACCGTTTGCTATGCAAGAGCTGGTAATGCGCCTGAAAGCATTAGAGCAAAGAGGTAATCGTAGCGATAAAATTCAATTAGGAGAACTAGCGCTAGCGGTCAGTCAACACCAAGCGACAATCGCTGGCCATGTAATAGAGTTATCCCCAGACGAGTGGCGTTTATTGTTGCTATTAACCCGTGAGAATCAGACTGTCAGCCGACAGAAAATATTTGACCAACTATGGCCCGATGGTAATGGTAGTGATGACGGCTTAAAAATGTTGGTTTTTAGATTGCGAAAATCCTTGAGCACTACCTTAGAAAAACATCAAATGAATAAGAACGTAATACAGATCAAAACACTTCGTCGCATAGGGTTGAAGCTAGAGGTGCCGTTATGAGTTTGTTACAGTATTTGAGTCAGCGATTATTGCTATTGGCATTATTAATTTCAGCGGGTATTTTTTATATCGTTTATATTCTTTACCAATGGGGCTTGGATGATTCAACCGAGTATTATCTGCAACAAGATAGTCAGTGGGCTCAGGAATTAATTAACAATAATCAATCATTGCCAAACTCAACTCAGTTTAAGCAATTTTATTTAATACCTAGCCATTCCGTTAATAACTTGCCTGCTATTTACTCTGGCTTACTGGAGAAAACCTCGCCGAATGCTTTCTTTTTTTTACAAGATAACCATTCTTATCATTATGGTCTCTTTCAGATCATAGATGATGAAAGAGCATTGGTTGTCGTCCATCAGTTTCCAATAAATGATAATGCTGAAGGGATTAGTCTAATTGAAGTTTCAATAATTTTATCCGCTGTATTAATACTTATGATGTTGTATGGGGCTTGGTTCATATATCAAAGAATTTCACGGTCGATGCAAGCATTACAACAAGCCGTGAAGTTTGCTCAGCCCACCGCGAATTCGAATACTCAGGTTAATACTCAAATGAATTCACGAATGGATAGTACGAAGAACGAATTTATTGAAATAGATAATATCATAAAGTCATTAAACCAAGCTCTCATTGAGTTAAATGATAAAAGCCAGCAAGAGCGTTTATTTATACAAACACTCAGTCATGAGCTTCGCACTCCTATGGCCACAGTTCAGGTTGCGCTTGAACTGCTGGAACGTAAAGAGTTTGAAGATAATGTTCGAGAAAAATTAACAATTATTTTTACCAGTAATCAGCAAATGCAAAACTTAGCGCAGGATTTACTTTATCTTTGGTCTGATACCGACAAAGAACAAGCTCTTAAAGAAAAGCAGCAAAATTTAAATTTAGAGCATGAATTTCAACAAGTCGTAATGGAGCTTGATCAAGTCTTTCATTGCCAGCAAAGGTTTAGTATAAATTACCCTAAAGGCAGTAGCGAGACACTAGAAGTGAGCGCATCTAAGGCTCAAGTAAAACTGTTACTAAATAACTTATGTAAAAATGCCATCGTACACTCCGAGGGAGAGATTCAGGTATCGTTAAATCCTGATAAGATCATTATTTGTAATACTAAAAGCCAGCGGAAAGTAGACCCTTTAGTTGCGGGCGCCGGCATAGGGCTGATTATTGCGAAGAGAGCTGCTGAGCAATTAGGCTGGAAAGTACAGCTCATTGAGACTGAAATAGAGTATGAGGTTTGTGTAGTTATTAATCATAATTAGTTGGATCTCATTATATAGTATTAATTATGGAGATTATTTATTAGACAATCCTACTACTGAATCTAATTAATGCTAGCGTGAATATATTGGTTTCAATGGTCAGGGATTACCTTATGAACTACCACTATCTTGCGATTACAATACTCGCCGAAGTGATTGCAACGACGGCACTCAAGTCCACCGAAGACTTTACTCGTTTAATGCCCTCCCTCATTGTTATTATCGGTTATTGCGTCGCTTTTTACTTTTTTTCCTTATGCATAAAAACCATGCCTGTCGGTATTGCGTATGCACTATGGTCGGGTTTAGGAATCGTCTCTGTTGCTGTTGTGACCGCCATTTTTTATCAGCAAATACCCAACTGGCCTTCCGTGATGGGCATCGCATTGATAATCTTAGGGGTGGTTATTATTCAGCTTTTTTCGCAGCAAACAGACAGTTGATTCTTAAGTCGAGAATTAACTCTAGAGTAGAAGATTATGTGGATTCAAAAACAACTCAATATAAAAGCCCATAAGCGTGGTTTCCATTTGATCACTGATGAGCTACTCGATCAGTTGCCTGAATTGAACACCATCAATATCGGCATGATGAACATCTTCATTCAACATACCTCAGCCTCCCTCACCATTAATGAAAATGCCGACCCCTCAGTACGGGACGATTTCGAAGCCCATTTCAATCATAACGTGCGCGAAAATGAACCCTACTATACCCACACCTACGAAGGCTCAGACGACATGCCGGCGCATTTGAAATCGAGTATTTTAGGCAGCAGCTTAAATATTCCGATTACCAAGGGTCGATTAAACATGGGCACCTGGCAGGGGATTTATCTTTGTGAACATCGTAATCATGCATCAAGTAGACAATTGATCGTAACGATTCAGGGCGAGTAAACGGCCCTAAGTTCTTCTTTCAAAGTTTAAAACTCGCTTTTTCTACCTCTCTAAATCCGTTTCGACACACCTGTTAGCAATCAAACTGTTCAGTAAATAAATCCTCGCTGCCTCTTGCTAATAAAACGGTATGTTATATTATAACATTCGAATTAACCCCACTAGTGAGTAGTGCCGTGTATTGGATTATCATTTTTATGGTCGCCTTATCCCCTGTGACTACCAGCGCGCTTGAGCTAGACCGTGTAGTGATCTCTGCCGGTGATGGCTCTGCTTTAGCGGATGTCGCCCAACCGGTACTCATTCTTGATGAAGAAGCACTATCGAAAAATTCAGGAGCTTCCCTAGGCACCTTGCTTGAAGACCAGCCTGGTATCAGCAATGCTTCGTTTGGCCTAGGAGTCGGCCGTCCGGTATTACGCGGCATGAGCGGTAGCCGAGTAAAAATGATGGTTAACGGCCATGATTCTGTCGATCTATCTGCGATGAGTTCAGATCATGCCCCGATGACGGAAGTATCGAATGCCCGACAAGTAGAAGTTATTCAAGGCCCTGCTACCCCTATTTATGGTAATGGTGCCATCGGAGGGGTGGTGAATGTCATCGATAATAAAATTGCCACAGAGCCAGTCGATCAACTGTCGGGTAGCCTAGGTGCAAAAGTGACTAGCACAGATCAAGGTCGCCAATACAACTCAGAGATGAATGGTGTTCCCAATGAAGAAAATAGCCCGACCCGAGTAAAACCGAAGCAGATCCGCTACGACATTAAATCCGCTTGGTTAAACCCTTTATCCGGTATTAATAGTTGGACTAATCAGATTTCATTTAATGACTATGAGCATGATGAACTACTTAGGCATGTTAATTATTGACGGGTTATTGAATGGATCATTATTCCCAGTTATAAGGCCATATTGTCGTATGTAGTTTCCATTGTTATCACTAGGCGTTACTGAATTTAATTTTAAAAATAGAGAACTGAAAAATGAAAAAATATAATCAAAACTTACTTTGGATAAGTATCACTGCCCTTGCCCTTACAGCCTGTGGCGGAAGCAG